>Ga0272440_1002291_pt1 | contig 15057 bp, 11 predicted proteins | sample SSMMMBAug17_FD_192440 | JGI IMG/M metagenome (GOLD analysis project Ga0272440, IMG submission 192440) | Marine sediment archaeal communities from Little Sippewissett salt marsh, Falmouth, MA, United States - SSM-MMB-Aug17 | ecosystem: Environmental > Aquatic > Marine > Wetlands > Sediment ... | reverse complement strand
CATCGGTTTCATCTGCTATGTCCTCTTCAGAAGTTTCATCTATATCTGACTCTTCATCACTCTCTTCAATGTCTTCGTCATAGACATCGGTTTCATCTGCGACGTCCTCTTCAAGATCTCCATCTAAATCAATGTCATCGGGTTCCTCTTTTTCCTGATTAGCTTCTTCAAGTTTTTCTTTTTCCTGATCAACGTTATCAATGTCTGTATCAGATTTATCAATGTTTTCTTTTTCTGATTTTTCATCAGAGTCATATGAACTATCTGTGGAGGATTCTTTTGAATCCTCTTTGACCAGGTCTTGAGCTTTAGCCTTGAAGACATGGTTACAATTTGCACACTTTAACTTCTTCCCTTTTTCTCCTAATTGTTCAGGAGCAATAGAATACTCAGCTTGACAGTTAGGACAGGCGATTAAATTCGTTCCTGTTTTTTGGGAAAAATTATTTTCTTGTGATGCTTGCTCATGAGTTGAAGCTTGCTCTTTTTCCGGGTATACTTTAAATACATTTTTACAATTTGAACATCGAACCTTAGAACCAGATTCTTTTATGTTCTTACTATCCACTTCAAAAAGCGATTGACAATTTGGACACGAAACATTCATGATGTAACCTTTATCTTTAAATCAATATAATGGAGGGTTTTTAAAGATTTGAATGATTTGATCATAATAAACTAATTCATATACTTACGATTAATAATATACTAATTCATATACTTACGATTAATACACTTAAAAAATATTATTATATTTAGTAAGCATTTAATCGTATTGGTTTTAAACAAAAAAATAATTAACTATATCATGTATACAATTAGCTGTAAATCAATTAAATGATGTAGTTCAAAAAGATTTACCAAATATCATTCAAGTGCAGTCCTGTTAACAGGCAAAGCAAAAAACGTACCAGTGATTACATTAAAGCATTTACACAATATATATAAAAGCTATAGAAAAGTTACCTATCCCATAGCCGATACTAATTTATTATCTGGAATATTTAAGTATTTAGCTATTCTTTCAACCTTTTCAGTTAATAGTTGGAATTCAGATTTTAGTTTAATATACTCTGGTTGTTTTATATCATTTTTTTCAATCTTAAATTTGTAATTTTCAGCAAGATAGCTGATATCACTTTTTATATTTAAAAGAGTTCTCCATATAAAACCAATTACAGCAAATCCGATCAGTAAAAAAAAGCCAATTCCCCATTTAAAATCATCTAATCTTTTATCCATGCTATCAAGGCGCTTATCCATGCTATCAAGGCGCTTATCCATGCTATCCAATCTTTTTTCTATAGAATTAAATCTAATTTCATTTGACTTTTGTGATTCCTGTATTGTTACTTCCAGACGGGTAAGTCTTTCAATAATTTCACGGCTACTTATTGATATACCCTGAGGTTCATTAGAATAAGAATAAGAGTATATAAAAAGCAAAAGGAAAGTATATGTCAGAGCTTGTATTTTCACATTGAATTCCTTAGGTTATAAAAACTAATCATTTTATAATATAATTAGAAGGCAATAATGTCAAATGAGAAAATTATTTATAAGCCTGTTTCAGCTAATTTTTTTAAGAGCTTAATCTGTTGTTTTGATAGATCCTTTTTCATTTCAATATTTATTCGGACAAAAATATCACCGCGTTTATTAGTATTCATTATCGGAATACCATGACCTGTAAGCCTCATTTTAGTTTGATGTTTAGTACCTGGAGAAATTTTAATGTTAAGTGTGTTCCCATCAAGCGTTTTAACGCTAATGCTGGTTCCAAGAAAAGCTTCTGTAAATTTTATTGTTTGATCAATATATAAATCATTGCCTTCACACCCAAAAACAGGATGAGGTTTAATTTTTGATTGTATGTAGAGATCTCCAGGAGGGCCGCCATGAACTCCTGGTTCACCTTTACCTGCAAGGCGAAGTTTTTTACCTTCAATCATTCCTTTTGGAATTTTTACTGTTAATTTTTCACTTTTTCCTCTATGTGTAAAAGTGATTGTTTTATTTGTATCCATAAGGATTTCATTAAGTTTAAGAGGGAGTTCATATACCAGATCACCGCCTTTGGATGGTATATTTTGATGTTTAAATTGTGAATTCGGGTTAAATTGATCACCAAAATTAAATGAAAAATTTGAACCTCCTCCTTTTCTGGGTCTTCCACCAAAAATATTACCGCCAAAACCAAATTCTTTTAATATATCTCCAAAATCAAAGCCTTTAAAAATGTCTTCCTGGGTGTAACGCTGTTTAAAACCTGTAGATCCAAAAGTGTCGTATTGTTTACGTTTATTTTTATCACTTAGAACAGCATATGCTTCGCTAATTTTTTTAAATTTTTCTTCCGCAGTTTTATCACCTTTGGTATGATCGGGATGATATTTCATTGCCAGTTTGCGATAAGCTTTTTTTATTTCCCCATCGCTAGCTGTTTTTGTAACCCCTAATGTTTTATAGTAATCATCTGCCATATGTTAAGCCTTTCATAAATAATACAAGATTTGATCTGAGCCTTTTTTAAAATGATTTTTATTATAGCTCAATTCAGGTTTCATAAATTAATTTATTTGCATTATTAGTATTATAACTTATAAATAAGGTTGAAGGCAGCTTGTGTCAAGCTATTAAGTTTTTATATTAAATTGTTTATCTGCTTTTTAGTTTTACAATAATTTATTTATCTGTATCGGAATATCATTGGGTGATAAAGCATGTGCATCAATCCCACCAGGACATTTTCCATTTCCAACCCACATTGTTTTCATATTAAAAATCTTTGCTGCATCAAGGTTGTCTATGCTGTCATCAATTATCAGACTATTATCCCCAGAAATTTCTAATTTATTAAGAACGGTTTTATAAGCATTTGGATGTGGCTTTGGAAAAAAATTCATATCTCGAATATCAATAATGTGATCAAAGCAGTTTTCCATGCATAAAACAGATAAAACTCTATTTGCATAATAGCGACAGCTATTTGTAAACAAAGTTTTAGGAATTAAAATTTTTTTTAGATGGTATGCAAGCTTTGGATTAGGCTGTATAAATTTTTTAATATCAATGTCATGAACATAGTGTAAATAATCTTCAGCATTAACTGAATTAGATCTCATAAGACCTATTAATGTGAGTCCATATTCTTTCAAATATTTTTCTCTAAGAATATCAGCCTGTTCTGATCTAACATCAAGGGTTGATTCAATATAGTTACTTATACGCCGCCCCATTAATGAAAATAATTCATTCTCTGGTGGGTACAGGGTACAATCCAGATCAAAAAGTAACATTTCCATTTACATTATTCCTGCTATTTACATCCCTGGCAAAAAGATTTAGCTTCTTCAATATCTGGTTTTGGCATATTCTGTTCTATCCAAATGAGAATTTTTTCAATTTCAGACTTAAGTTCTTTAAAGGCTTTACCACGATGGCTGACTTCATTTTTTTCCTCAAGTGAAAGTTCAGCAAAAGTTTTATTTTTGGGTGGAAAAAAAAAGACAGGATCATATCCAAATCCAGAAGTTCCAGATGGAGACTCAGTAATCAGGCCTTCACACTTTGCTTCATAGGTAAGAGCTGGACCGGTTGGTATTGCAATAGAAACAACACATTCAAATGCAGCTTTTCGGTTTTTAACTTCTTTCATTTGTTCTAATAGTTTTAAATAGTTTTGTTCATCATTTGCATTTTCACCAGCAAATCTTGCAGAATAAACACCAGGTGCACCATTAAGAGCTTCAACCACTAATCCAGAATCATCTGCTATTGCTGGCAGCCCTAATACTCTTGAAGTAAAATGCGCTTTTTTGTAAGCATTGTCGTCAAATGTTTCACCATCTTCAACAACTGGTGGTATTGGACCAAAATCACTAAGATCTTTAATAATAACAGGACTTTCTTTTAATAATGTTTTAATTTCCAAAGTTTTGCCTTTATTGTGAGTAGCCAAAACCAATGTTGATTTTTTCATATTTTTCTCCAGAACTGTATAGAGATTTTAATTTTTTAGTTCATTTAATTTTTGATTTAAAAAGTCTTTTGCCTCAGGGGGAATGGACGTCAGATTTACCAGAAAACATGGTTTATTGTCATATTTTTTTTCTTCAATAACTTTGCCATAAAGCTCACTGGTAATTTCTTGTTCCTCTTTATTTGTTAATGTAATTTTAACATTTGATAACCTTTCAGCACAAACATCGGACTGAATTAACAATTCAAGGTCAGCCATTTGAATAATTAAGCCTTTATGCTTTTCAACACCAGCATGTTTACCTTCTAAAACTGTAAATCCAATTAAAATGGGTTCATTAAGTTCAAATAGAGCTACTGATTTCTTTTCTGGCAGGTATTTATCATAAATTCCTCCAATACCGCCAATAAGGTATATTGTGATAGGTTGTTTTACCCCTTTGGGCATTACCTGAAATTGATCATCAACACGAATTAATTCTTCACATTCAAGCAAGGTACTTTCAGAAATTAATATTTGTCCACCTACAGTATATGATTCAATTCTTGATGTTAGATTAACATTACTTCCAATTACACCATATTTGGATCTTTTTTCAGAACCAATATTTCCTACAACTACTTCACCAGTATTAATACCGATTCCCATACTTACTTCAGGATATCCAAGTTCAATATTTTTTTGATTAACCATTTCCATTGATTTTTGCATTTCTATTGCACAAGCTACTGCTCTTCTGGCATCATCTTCCTGAAAAAGAGGGGCACCGAAAATAACAAGAATTGCATCACCAATGAATTCGTCGATTGTTCCTCCATATTCCAAAATTATGTCAGTCATTGCTTTGAGATAAATGTTTATAATATCTAAAACATCTTCTGGTGGAAGACGTTCTCCAATGGATGTAAATCCACGTAAATCAGACATCATAATTGTTACCTTGCGTTTTTCACCACCAAGTTCCAATCCTTCTGGAGTGTCTAAGATACTTTCAACAATATCATCAGAAAGGTATCTACCAAAAGTTTTTTTTATAAATTGATTTCTAATTTCTAACTCAGCACTTTGTTCTTCAACTCGACGGTAGGCTGCATCACGCTGTAACATATTAATATAAGCTTGTGAATGATATCGAATACGAGCAATAAGTTCAATTTTAGCAGGAGGTTTAACAATATAGTCATTAGCTCCCAATGCAAAGGCATCAGCTTTGACTTTTGCATCTTCCTGACCAGATAGAACAATCAAAGGTGTTTGTTTTGAAAAAGAATTCATTCTATAGTAGCGAACCATTTGAAGACCATCAACATCAGGCATTGTAAGGTCTTGAAGTATAACAGTTGGGGAGACCTTATTCGCCATATGGATAGCCTGGCGGGCATCTCGACAATAATGAAACATTATGTCAGGCTCTTCCTGTAGCATATTGCCAATCATTTTTCCAATAAATGGCTGATCATCTACCAATAACACGTTAATCTGAGTATTGGAGAGATTTAATTCATCATCAGATGATAGGGCTGTATCAGTTTTCATAGTGCACACTTCCAATCAATAACAATAACTTAAAACAAGTCGTTCATAATAAATAGTATATTAAAATTAAATCATTTTTTTATCAACTTTAAAGGTGAATTTATGTCAAATTAATATTTGATGGTTTTTCCAATTTATATTCTCGCATCTTTTTATACAGAGTAGGGCGGCTAACTCCCATCAATCTCGCTGCTTTAGCCTTATTCCAGCCAGTTTTATTTAAGGCTTCCAAAAAGGCTTGTGCCTCATCTGTAGCATTTAAAAATTTTTTCTTTGGAGAATAATTGTGAGATGAAATAATTATTTTTAACTCAGGAGGTAAATGATCTACAGCTATTGTACGATCTTTACATAAAACAAAGGCATGTTCAATTGCATGTTGTAATTCTCTAACATTTCCTGGCCAATGATATTCCATCATAATTCTTAGAACCTCATCTGACATGCCATCTATTTCTTTGTTAAAAATTTTGTTAAATTGTTTACAAAAATGACTAAATAAAAGAGGTATATCTTCAAGTCTATCTCGTAGCGGAGGTAAATGAATTTCAACGACTTTTAAGCGATAAAATAAATCTTCTCTAAATTCTCCTATGCGAACCTTTTCCTTTAAATCTTTATTTGTTGCAGTAAGAACACGGACATCAACCTTCTGAGTTGCTGTATCTCCAACACGTTCAAATTCTTTTTCCTGAAGTACACGCAAAAGTTTTAATTGAATTAAGGGTGATATATCACCGATTTCGTCTAAAAAAATCGTTCCTCCATCAGCAGCTTGAAAACGACCTATTCTACTCCGAATCGCTCCAGTAAATGCACCTTTTACATGTCCAAAGAGTTCACTTTCAAGCAAATTTTCAGATAGGGCTGAACAGTTAACCTTGATCAGAGGCTTATGTGCTCGCTCACTTCCATAATGAAGGGCTTTAGCAACAAGTTCTTTACCTGTTCCGCTTTCCCCATTAATCAAAATTGTAGTATTAGTTCCAGAAAGATTTTCTAATAAGCGATATACTTTTTGCATTTTTGAGCTTTTACCAATTATATTATGAAATCTATTTTGCTCAATCAATTCTCTTTCCAGATCATGTATTTTTGTTGTATCTCTTATTACCATCACTGCGCCAAGAACTTTATTTTTTTGATCTTTAAGAGGAGACGATGATAGCACAACTACTTGTCTATGTTTGTTTGGGTGCTTACATTCAACTCGATATTCTTGTATGATATTTTGCGTATGTAGTGTTTCTGCCAAAACTGTTTCACACCCTCTGCTGCAATTAGAAAATACAGAACCAAAGTGGTTTCCAATTAATTTATTTTTTGGGACTCCGCAAATATCAGATGCTGCATCATTAACCTCGATAATATTTTTATCATCATCAACAGTTACTATACCATCTTTTACACTTCTAAAAATAGCTTCCAGGTGGGAACGATACTTTTCATTAACAGCTTCTGATTCCTTTAAACGCATTACTACTCTTATTTTTGCTAATAACTCTTCTTTTTTAAAAGGTTTTGCAATATAATCATCAGCGCCAACTTCATATCCCTTCAATCGTTCTTTCAACATTGCCATTGCAGATACCATAATAATTTTAACTAATCTAAATTGTTTATTAGCTCGAATGCGTTGACAAACTTCATATCCATCCATTCCTGACATAAGAATGTCTAATAATATCAAATCTGGTTCAAAATCTGGCAATAATTGTAAAGCATCCTCTCCACTTGATGCAGACCGGATATTATAGTCCTCTTCTTTTAAAATATCTTCAAGTAATGAAATATTAATTGGTTCATCATCGACAATAAGTATTTTATTGGAATTCATAAAGTTACCTTTTTAAATATTTTACTCTTGCGTTTTTATTTGAATATGATCTATAAATTTTCATATTCATTTTTAATAACGTTTACATTAATTTTAGGAGTAGTTCAATGAAACGTACCAAAATAATTGATTGTCTCAATTCAAAGATGACCTCGGATACTATTCTTGTTAAAGGATGGATTCGTACTAAACGCGACTCAAAACAGTGTTCATTTATAGAAATAAATGATGGATCATCCTTGAAAAACCTTCAAATAATTGTAGACACATCAATAAAAAATTATAATAATATAAAAAAACTTGTTACAGGAAGCGCCATAGCTGTTAATGGAAAAATTAAGGCCTCTCCTGGAAAAGGCCAAAAATGGGAACTTTTAGCGCAATCACTAGAAATTATAGGCGAAGCACCTCCCAATTATCCACTTCAGAAAAAAAGACATACTGATGAATTTTTAAGAACAATTTCTCACTTAAGGCCCCGAACTAATAAATATGGAGCTATGTTTCGTATCAGATCTGAACTTTCTTATCGTATTCACGCATTTTTTCATGAGCTTGGATTTCGATATATTCATACACCCATAATAACAGGTTCTGATTGTGAAGGAGCTGGTGAATTATTTCAAGTAACTACATTGGATATTGCAAATGCAGACAAATTACAAGTAGATTTTTCACGTGATTTTTTTGGAAAAGAGGCTTTTTTGACAGTTTCCGGACAATTGGCTGTGGAAATGTTTGCACTTTCTTTAGGTGAAGTTTATACATTTGGTCCTACTTTTAGAGCAGAAAATTCAAATACACGTCGCCATGCAGCAGAATTTTGGATGGTTGAGCCGGAAATGGCTTTTTATGATTTAGAGGATACTATGGCTCTGGCAGAAAATTTTATTAAAACCATAACAAATGACATTATGAATTCATGTAAAGATGATATTGAATTGTTTGCAAAATTCGTAAATAAACAATTAACCAATACTTTGGACACAATTGTTCAAAATGATTTTATACGTATATCATATACTGATGCTGTTGATCTTTTAATAAAGTCAGGTAAAAAATTTGACTATGAAATTTCATATGGAAAAGACCTTCAAGCTGAACATGAACGCTACTTGGCTGAAAATTATTTTAAAAAACCTGTTATTGTTTATAATTATCCTAAAGCAATTAAGCCTTTTTATATGCGCTTAAATGATGATCAAACAACTGTTGCAGCTATGGATATTTTAGTTCCAGGTATTGGTGAAATTATTGGCGGAAGTCAGCGTGAAGAACGTTCTGATATCCTATTAGAACAAATGAAAGAGAAAGGTATTCAACCAGATGATTATTCATGGTATTTAGAATCCAGGGCATATGGATCTGTACCACACAGCGGTTTTGGATTGGGACTTGAACGATTTTTGATGTTAATTACTGGTGTTCAAAATATTCGTGATGTCATCCCCTTTCCAAGGACCCCCAAACAGCTATTATTTTAAATAAAAGATTAATACCTCATCAACCATTGCAACCAACCTTTTTGTGTTTTTATGGCAGCTTCTGGACAAATTTCCATACAGCAGAAACACCTGATACATTTGTCATAATCATAGTTAGGTGTTTTTTCTTTATTATTAGCATTAGTAATAGCCTTAGCCGGACAAATAAGCATACATTGATAGCATAAAGTACACTTCTCATCTTGTGGGACAGGTTTTTCAACAAGCCATTGTTTGAATAAACTAGATGTAAATGGCCACCTTACAGCATTGGAAAAAAAACTATTTTTTGAGACTTGAAAATTTGTTAATTTGAGCTTCTCAGGATCATCTCCAATAACTTTGACATCGTCAGGAGATGAAATACAAAAATCTCTTTTAAAACCAACTGAAAGTGTAGGAACATCTTCAGGAGAAATATTAATTATCTGAGTGGCTACCCAATCAACAGCAAGTGGATCGCGACTGGAAATAATAACACCAATGGGTTTAGGAGTTCCAGAAAGCCCAGGTCCCTCACCTTCCATACCTACTATACCATCCATAATATGTAAAATAGACTTTGCAGGCTCAAAACCATATAAAAGAGCACCATAAAGATCCATCATAAAGCTTGAAAAGTCTTCTTGTGATGGTGCTTTTAGATGCATACGTGATTTTTTTAAGCCGGGTATTACACCAAAAAGATTTTTTAGTGCACCAGTGATAACAGTTAATCCATGTGTTTTCAGTTTAGGAAGATTAACAATCATATCAACATCAAAAAAAGCTTTTGAAATTTCTATTCTTTTAAACTGAATAGCATCATCGTATGGAATAAGTTGAGTTTCTTTCATCTCAGGAACTTCAACATTAAGAGCTTGAACTATTTCACCATAAGGAGTTTTTTTCAGTAATGTACTTAAACCATGTACAGCAGGATTTTCAACTATCACAGGGATTCCATTATAATCTTTAATAATTTGAACTACATTTTGAAAAAAAACAGGATGCGTTATAATTGAACGTTCAGGTGCACTGGGGATAAGAAGGTTTGGCTTAATACCAATACGCATTCCATTAAATACTTGAGGATCAAAGTCAATATCAATAAGGCTTTTCAAAATTTTATCTTTTAAGGCAGGGTCATCATAAGATGAACAACTATTTAAAGATACTTTTTCCAATTTGATTCTCCTTAATTAAATTTGGGGTGTTTTAATTTCACCCCAAATTTTTTTTAATGTTTAGCTTCTGTATTAGCTTTTTGTTTAGGCAATTCTTCAGGTGCTTTTTTAGCTTTTTCATTTGGTTCAGCTTTTTTTTCAGCCGACTCTGCTTTCTTTGTTGTTTCTTTTGATTCAGTATCCTTTTTAGCTTTAGCTTTAGCTGCCGTAATGCTATTAAGAAGTTGTACACGTTTTTTTAGCATATCTTTTTGATAATTTTTTTCAGCTAATTCCTGAGCCTCATTTATAAAAGATTTGGCTTTTTTCAAATCTTCATTTGAACCTTTTTGCAATGCAAGATCAGCTTTTAGAACAAACATCATAAAATCTATACCATTCAGGCGTTTTTTAATTTCTTTTTGTGTTGATTCATCAGCATAATCATGCGCAAGCAATAGATATTCTTTAACTTCTACAAGGTTAGGAATATTGTCATCAGATAAAAGATCATTGGCCTGATCCAAAAAGAAGGCGCAAATAACAGGATTAACCTCTGATTTTGAATATGAAGGTTTATTATCTTCAGGAAGTTCCATTCCCATAAGAGTCAAGATGTGTGATTGTCCCATGGGGGAAAAGTCACCTTGCCATAATTCAACGCCTGTTTTACCCTCAATTAAATAATATTTAGCATTATTTTTTGTACTTGCGAGATATAGCATAATGAACAATATCGCAATACCGGCAAAAACTAATTTCATAGAATTGGACATAATGGATTCCTTTGATTCATTATTTAAAATTGAGTCATCAATAGTGTTTTCTTCAAGCAAAGCAGCTTCTTCTGAAATATTATTTTCAGTCTCTGGCTTTTCATTTTCTTTAGCATTAACTTCTGCTTTTTGTGCTGTAGGTTGTTTATCATCAGCGATCTTTTTATCTGGTTTGGTTTCAGATTCTTTTTTATCAGCACTTTCATCAGATATTTCTTCTGAAATAATATTCTCTTTTTCTGTTTTTTGCTCTGGTTCTACTTTTTCAGATGAGACATCCTCAGATATTTTTTCTGCATTTGATTTTTCATTTTTAACCTGGCTTTTTGTTTCAACAATTTTGTGTTCAACTTTTTCAGGTTCTGTAACTTTTGGGACATCAACAGGTCTATCAGGAATATCGGTTAAATCAATTTTTCGAAATAATAGTTCACGAATACGTGCTACCTCGTCTTTTTTTCCTTCAATAAAAGGAGGGGGATCTGGAATAACAGATGATTCAGATGGAGGTGGCGGAACTACTTTTTGTTTGTTCAATGGAGTAAATTTTTTCTTTAAAAGTTCAGGAATAGGGACAACAGGTTTAGGTTTTGGGACTGGTTTAGGCTTACGTTCCTCTGAAACATTCTTAGGTTGTGGAATATCCTTTATGTCAATTTTTTGAAGCAACAATGCTTTAATGCGATCTCTTTCTTGAGTATCAGAGATATCCACGAATGGGGGTGCATCTTTTAGATTGTCCATTGTTGTTTTTTTTGGCGATGGTTCAACAAGAATATTATCAGGCTTTTCGAATTGCCGGGTTAAAAGTTCTTTAATAGTGACTTTTTCCTTGGTAACACTTGCCTTGTTCTTGGTTGCAACTGTTTTTTTAGTTGAAGTCTTTTTTTGGACATCAGTTTTTTTTGCTGTTGTTGTTTTTTTAGCTGTTTTTTTCTTAGCCGTTGATTTTTTTGTTGTTGTTTTAGCAGCTTTTTTCTTTGCCGCAGTTTTTGTCGTTTTTTTCTTAGCCATAGCATCCTCTCTCTTTTCAGTCATAACAAAGTTAGAAACAAGGAATCACAATTTATTAACTTTGCAATAATCTAAATTGTTATGCTGAATTTTATATTATATTTATCAATACAGTCTGATAATATTAGCATTTTTCACGTTGAAATAAAAGGAAAAATATCAATTGTATTTTTATCCATCTGTCTTTATAAAAAAAATTTTTTTGTTTTGAAAGAAATTATCTTTTTTTGTGTCTATTATAATAGAATAAAAAATAAAAAATTTAATCTGGCATATTTTTTGCCAATTAAAAATAAATGAAAATAAGCGATAAACATAAGAGTAAATTTAACTTTATCAAAAAAATATTGAAAATAATAAACTTTCAATCTAAATAATAATTAATCAGTCTTTAACAATGGAAAGTGTTCAGCACTTTTTTCCTGAACCTCAGATAGACAACAAATAAAAACACTTTAGGACAGATTGAGTTTTATTCTTGAGAGGTTGTAAAATGTTTCAAAACGAAAACAAACCAATAATTTTATCAGAGGAAAAGGGTTATTTTAAATCATTACAATATTTTTATAATGATTTAAAAACATATGCAGGATTTTCAATTACTGTATTTATCGTTCATTCCATTATTCTATATTGTGGAAGTTACATATGGGTGAACTATAATGGCACTAATGAAACTAAAGCATTTTTAAACTCTTATATTTATGGAAATTTTGATATTGATTATCTTTTTAGTCACAATCTTTGGTGGCTTTCACTTAAAGTTCATTTGATTGTGAGTATAGTATGTTTAATCAATGCTGGTTTTTGTAATTTTTTTAGAATCACAAGTTATTTTTACGAAGTTTTTAGTGTTCTTTCCCGGTTTGTATTATGGATAATGCCCAATTTTATGGCTGCTGCATATTTTATTGAAGATGCCTATATTTTTGATTATAGTACATCAGTTATGATTTGTTTTATTCCTGCATTATTCATGACTCATCCAAGTATGATGATTGTTCAATCAATAATTCCGGATTTGGGTGATATTCATAGGTTTATTTTATGGTGCTTTTATCGTAACAGAGTAGTAGTTGCAAAGACTTAATTATTATGGAAGATATTGTTGAGTTCCCCATTACTGATACATTGGATTTACACACATTTCGTCCCAAAGATATTCCATCACTTATTCCAGAATATTTGAATGAATGCTTAATTAGAAATATTAAACAGGTTAAAATTGTACATGGAAAAGGTACTGGAAAACTTCGTAAGGGCGTACACGATTTATTAAAAAAAAATTCTATAGTTAAAGGTCTAAAGGAAGCTTCTCCTAATGAAGGAGGATGGGGAGCAACTATTGTTTTTTTACACTAAAATCCTTTTTCAATAATATTTATATTGTGATTGCTTACGTTCTTTTTTTAGAAAAAGAAATAACATAATCAATCCCGCAATTAACCAACCAGATAAAGTTATGTAAAAACCTACAAGTAAAATTTTAGGCTTAAATTGAAATACGATAGTGTGTTTACCTTTAGGAACATAAACTGCTCTCATAATATAATTTGCACAATAGACTTTTTCAGGTTTATCATCAACGAAAGCTTTCCATCCAGGATGATAAGAATCATTAAAAATAAGAAGGCAATTTTGAGGAGTATTAACCGTAAGTTTTATAGTATTTGGATGATATTGTAAAATATCGATTTTAGATTCAGTAAATGTTTTTTCAGAAGGTGTTAAAGGCCATATAATTTCAGGCAAATTTTCTAAAATAACTTTCTCTTTAAAATCAGAAGCCTCCCAATTTTTTATTCTTTTAATTATTTCATTTTCATTTTTAATAGCTTCAAAAGATGAAACACAAAAAGCTCTGGGAAAGGTTGATTTATTTTCATAAATATTAATTTTGCCGCTAAATACTTTTTTATGATTAGGATTGTTTAGCTTTATATTTGGTTCTGTCAATACATATTTAACATTTAAAAGGTCAATTAGAGGAGAATTTGGATGCTGAAATATGATCCATCGGCTGAATTCTTTTGGAATATTTGAAATATTTGTATTTTGACTTACAAAAAGATATTTCCCATATCGTTTTGGATAAAAAGAACCATATCCAGCAATATCTTCTATTCCAAAAGGAACTAAGGCATGATGAATAAAATTACCAATTGCCATTGTTCGATAAAGTTCTTTATCATTTTTTAAAAATCTGATAGCAGGAGTTTCTGGAAACTCACTGTTCCTGGAAGCTTTTGTATTGTAAGAATACCCAAAATGCATTAAATCAAATGAAACCAGTAAAATTATCAATGTGCATACAATTGTTTTTATTGTTACACTGTCAGTGTTAATTAATAAAAATAAAAGAACAAAGCTTAAAATAGAAAATATAATAGGAAGTGCAATAATCATTGATTTCCAATGAAAGTGATCTATAACCATTTGATATATTGAATTTGGTAACATGTTCAAATTGTTAACAGAAGTAGCCCATCGAAGTCCATAATGCGTTTGTACAAAAGATGCCAGAAAAAAGCAAACAGTGAGTATCAATAAACATATAAATATTGAGCCATTATGTTTGTCTTTTAAAAGAAAATGAAATCCAAAAGATGCCATCATACAAATACTAAAACCATATAAGAAAAGTATGCGAGTTGGAGAAGATAAGTTAAGCCCTGGTATCCATCTGGCTAAAGGTGAATATATTGGGCTTCCCATTGAAGAAGTTAAACATGTAAGAGCAAAAAGTAGAAAAAATACTATATATGGTGATTTTCGAATAAATAGTAGTGATATAAATGTTAAAAATAGAGTAATAATACCTGAATACAAACATAATTCATTATAATTATTATATGATTGATTGAAAGAAGAACGTGGGATAAAATTAAGTTTTTTTGTTGGAGAACCAAAAAAATCTGGGAAAATAGAAGTTGTCAAATATTTTGGGAGTACTTTACCTGTATTATCAAAAAGCACTTTAGTATCCATCCCTGTTCGTTGATTATTCTGGTATAAATATATATTACTGGTTAAGAAATGTGCTCCAATTATGCCGCTTAAAATACAAGCGAGAATAATAGAAATATGCATATTTTTATTAGCGGGTTTTTCATTGCTATCATAAATATTTTTGATGAAACGAAAAATAATATAACAGGTAAAAAAAATAAACTGATAAATAAGTACATGTGCATAAGAAATGGTTAAGCAGAAGCCAAAAGAGACAATAATGCCCATAAGTGAAAGCAAATTTCTTTTATTAAACCATCTTTCAATAGAAAAA
>Ga0272440_1002290_pt1 | contig 15064 bp, 12 predicted proteins | sample SSMMMBAug17_FD_192440 | JGI IMG/M metagenome (GOLD analysis project Ga0272440, IMG submission 192440) | Marine sediment archaeal communities from Little Sippewissett salt marsh, Falmouth, MA, United States - SSM-MMB-Aug17 | ecosystem: Environmental > Aquatic > Marine > Wetlands > Sediment ... | reverse complement strand
GGCATAGGTTCGCAAACGATTGTTGTTCGGAGGGCGAACACAAGGTTCGCCCCTACATTGGTTTCGGACATTGGTTGGATTTCGATTACTACGATCTACCCGAAAATTTATGATCGCTTACTTATATCCGCATATAATGAAAGGTAATGACGTTTTGCAACAGAACAAAAATCAAAGCGCCAATTGTCTGGCAGTTCTTGGAACCGGGTCGGATGTTGGTAAAAGTATTGTCGTAACAGCATTGAATCGCTGTCTGTTCAATCGGGGGATACGCGTAGTGCCATTCAAGGCACAAAATATGTCTAATAATTCAGGCGTTACACCAGATGGCCTTGAAATGGGCAGGGCCCAAATTGTGCAAGCTGAATCAGCAAAATTGGCACCCTGTGTGGACATGAATCCAATTCTTTTAAAGCCAACCACAGAGGTTGGATCTCAAGTGGTATTAATGGGAAAGGTCATGAATCAATTCACTGCACGGGAATACCATGAATTCAAACTTCAATTGGAGAAAACAGCCCAATCCGCACTCAATCGACTTCGACAGAGCTATGAGGTGGTGATCATTGAAGGTGCCGGTTCCTGTGCAGAGGTCAACCTGATGAAAAGTGATATTGTGAATTTACGCATGGCTGAATATGCAGATGCTCCAGTTATTCTAACAGCAGATATCCATAGAGGAGGTGTTTTCGCCCAAATTATTGGCACACTGGCATGCCTTAATCGTGATCAGCGGAAAAGAATTGCTGGATTTATCATAAACCGGTTCAGAGGGGATATCTCGCTATTTGCTGATGGAGTGAAATGGATTGAGTCACGAACACGAAAACCTGTTTTTGGGGTATTGCCCTGGTTTTCAGACTTTCAAATTGAAGCTGAGGATTCGGTTGTGATTGAAAAGCCAGAAAAAATTCCAACACATGCGATTCAAACACCAGCCATTGCTGTCATTCGTATTCCGCACATATCTAATTTTACAGATTTTGACCCATTATCAAGGATTGATGGCTTGCATGTTTATTTTCTGGCATCTCCACAAAATCTTGATCGATTTTCTGCTGTAATCCTTCCTGGCTCAAAGTCTACACGATGGGATCTTGACTGGCTTTTCAAAACCGGCTGGGCCACTCAAATTATGAACTATTCCAAAAATGGGGGCCCCTTACTTGGTATTTGCGGCGGTTATCAAATAATGGGGACAAAAGTACATGATCCTGATGGTATTGAAGGCACACCTGGAATATCCAAAGGGTTAAATATTTTGCCGGTTGAAACTGAGCTGATTGCTCCCAAAACGACAACACGAACCCGGTTTTCATGGAATGGAATTATTGGCACAGGGTACGAGATTCATATGGGGAAAACCATTCGAAAAGGAGGCATGAGCCTGTTTCAGGTGCATGAAAAAAATGGGGCCCCAGTGATGAGTGAGGATGGATGTCTTTCAACTGATGGCAACCATATGGGGACCTATATTCATGGACTTTTTGATAATCCGGATATTATGAAAAACTGGTTAAAACAAGTGAAAATTGAAACCTCTTGTATAAACGATTCACATGGTTGGGCTGCAAGAGATGCCGATTATGAAAAACTTGCCAGACACTTTGAGAAACATATGGATATGGATAAAATATTGCAACTGATCAAATAAATGGAAAAATGAGTGAATATGCATAAAAGCGTTTAAATATCAGTTGGTTACTATTTGATTTTATTGCACAATATTCGAGCTTGCATTTTATTGGGTAATTCATCAAATTTTAAAAAAAATATTGTTTTTGATTTAAAAGTATGTTATATTTATTGATTCCTGTTTCGCAGGACTTTGTAAAAAAAGACGTTCAGGTTATTTAAAATAAAAATTTAAGGAGAGCCCAAAATGCGTATCAAACGAGGATATAAAGCTCGTAGAAGAAGAAATAAGGTTTTAAAGCTGGCCAAAGGCTTTCGAGGCGGTCGAAGCAAACTGTTTCGAACAGCTGCGGATTCTGTGGATAAAGCATTGTCTTATGCATACAGAGATAGAAAACAAAGAAAACGAGATTTTAGAAAGTTATGGATTATACGAATTAATGCAGCAGCACGCATGAATAATTTATCATATAGCAAATTTATTCATGGTCTGAAAAAGGCGAATATTGATCTTGATCGGAAAGTTTTAGCAGAATTGGCCATTTCTGACCCGCCAGCATTTATGCAAATTGCGAGTGCCGCATCAAAGGCAATTGCTTGAGATTTATTTGCTTGATTGAACATGAAAAACAAACCCCATAGACCCATCAGACAGATATCAACTGTCTGATCATTTATGGATGCGTTACTATTTACAACCAATGCAGGTTGGACAAATAATAGCATCAGAAAATAAAGATGAAGAGGCACAAATGAGTTCTGTCGGAAATATGCTTGACAAAATCCGATCTGACGCCATGGAAAAATTGTCTTCGGCATCAGATGAAAAAACGATTCAGGACATACACACCCAATATTTAGGGCGTAAAGGGGAATTGACCCATTTTTTAAGAAATATATCTGAGCTTCCAGTCGATCAAAGACCCGAAGCGGGAAAATCGGCCAATATTCTCAAAAAAGATCTGGAAAAAGTGTTTCAGGATGCCATCAAAGCGGTCAAACAAAACAAATTCGCCCAAGAGTCAGAAATTGATATTACCCTTCCGGGACGACCGACAGTTCCTGGATCAAAACATCCGCTTTCATTAATGAAACAGGAAATATGCGATATTTTTACGCAACTTGGCTTTGAAATCGTTGAAGGCCCTGAAATTGAGTTAGATTATTACAACTTTGAAGCGCTGAATATTCCGAAGGATCATCCTGCACGTGATATGCAGGATACCTTTTATATTTCCGACAATGTTGTGCTTCGAACGCATACATCACCGATTCAAATTCGGACCATGGAAAAACGTCAACCTCCGATTCGAATTATTGCACCCGGTAAAGTATATCGTTGTGATTCAGACCTCACACATACACCGATGTTTCAACAAATTGAAGGTCTTGTGGTTGATCAAAATGTGCATTTCGGGCACTTGAAAGGGATATTAACAACATTGGTTCATCATATTTTTGATGATCAAACGGGTTTAAGATTCCGGCCCAGTTTTTTTCCATTCACTGAGCCAAGTGCAGAAGTTGATATGCAATGCGTGATGTGTCGGGGCAATGGGTGCCGAATTTGTTCTCAGACAGGCTGGCTGGAAATTTTGGGTGCAGGCATGGTGCATCCGGCTGTCTTTGAGAATGTTCAATACGATACCGAAAAATACACTGGCTTTGCTTTTGGAATGGGTATCGAACGTATTGCCATGCTGAAATATGGCATTGATGATATCCGCAAATTCTATGATAATGATATCCGATTTCTCAGTCAGTTTTAAGAGGTTAGCATGAAAGTAAGTAAAAACTGGTTAAAACAATATGTCAATATTAAGTCAGACAACGATTTTCTGGCAGATGCTCTAACAATGGCCGGATTGGAAGTTGAGTCTGTTTATGATCCTTACGAATATCTACAAAAGGTAGTTGTTGGCAGAATAAAAAAGATATCAGCCCATTCCAATGCAGATAAACTCCGCTGTTGTCAGGTGGACATCGGAGAGCGAGTTATTCCTGTTGTTTGCGGCGCTTCAAATATTTTCGAAAATGCCTTGGTTGCCTGTGCGCTACCTGGAACATGTTTACCTGATGCTAAGGTTCTCAAAAAGACAGTCATTCGTAATGAACCATCAGAGGGAATGATTTGTTCTGAAAAAGAATTAGGTATCGGTGAATCCAGTGATGGTATTTTAATTCTAGAAGGCACTTATCAAACAGGTCGTTTGTTGAAAGATGCCCTTGAGCTGACTGATACAGTTTTTGAAATTGGCCTGACTCCCAATCGGCCAGATTGTGCCAGTATGATTGGAGTGGCAAGAGAAATTGCTGCAATCGAATCTGAAAAATTACACTATCCTGAAATCTCTTTTGATGAAACAGGAGCGGATGCGAAATCAATGACTTCAGTTACAATTGAAAATCCAGATCATTGTCCGAGATATGCGGCACGTGTCATGCTGAATGTTCAAATTGAGCCATCCCCCCAATGGTTACAGAATCGGCTGCGTTCAATTGGATTGCGTCCGATAAATAATGTTGTCGATATTACCAATTTTGTTATGATGGAAACAGGCCAACCTTTGCATGCCTTTGATTATGACCTTCTTGATGAAAAGCGTATTGTTGTTCGTACAGCCAAAAAAAATGAAAAGTTTACAACTCTGGATAAAAAAGAGCGATCAATGGCAGATGATATGCTATTCATCTGTGATGGGAAAAAACCAGTTGCAGTTGCAGGTGTAATGGGTGGCTTAAATTCTGAAATTAACGATCATACCCAAAATGTGCTTCTTGAAAGTGCTTATTTTAATCCCACAAGCGTAAGACGAACATCAAAACGCCTGGGCTTAAGCACGGATGCATCCTATCGGTTCGAACGAGGGATTGACCCTGATGGCGTTATATGGGCAATAGACCGGGCTGCACAATTGTTAAAAGATATTTGTGGGGCAACCATTTGTAAAGATACGATAGATAATTACCCTTCTCCTTTGGAATTGGTTCAGGTGGATGTCAGCATTAAACAACTTCATCGACTGATTGGCATTGAACCCGATAAAAAGCAAATCAAGACGCTTTTATCTTCTATTGAATTTACAGTAAATGATATTGATGACGATCATATTCAGGTGCATGTGCCATCATACCGTGTGGATATTAAACGTCCCCAGGATATTATGGAAGAAGTGGCCCGATTAATTGGCTATGATGAAATCCCTATTGTTACGCCGAACTCTCCCATTCAGGCAGAAAAGTCATCACGCTATCTCAAATATCGAGATCGTATGAAAGAATATATGACTGGATTTGGTTTTACTGAAGCCATCAATTATAGTTTTATTGCAGCAGAATTTGTCGATCTTTTAAATCTGCCATCAGATGATCCGCTGCGAAAAGATGTTAAATTGCGTAATCCTATTTCAGAAGACCAGGCTGTGATGCGCACATCATTAGTACCTGGTATGTTGGAAACAATACGTCGCAACTTAAATCAAAAAAACATGCACCTTCAAATGTTTGAAATCGGTAAAGTGTTTATCAACATTTCCAATGCACCATTGCCAAAAGAACGAGAATCAATTATTTTGATCTGGACAGGTGCTTCGCAAGCTGTTAGCTGGCAACAACCTGAAAGAGCTTGCGATTTTTATGACCTGAAGGGGGTTATTGAAAACCTGATGCACAGGCTTCATATCAAAAAGCTTGGCTTTGTCAAACCTGAACCATCCGACATTAATTATTATCGACCTGGACATGTCGCCCAAATTGAAGTGAAAAAAAATATTATTGGAATAACTGGCGAAATTCATCCTGATATCATTAATAATTTCCAGATTCGTCAGCCAGTTTTTGTTTGCGAAATAGATTATGATGCGCTGTATCATTTAATACCCGAACAAATTGTCGCCAGACCACTGCCACGATATCCATCGACATTCAGAGATATGACAGTGATTATTGATAAAAGCATTCAAGCAAAAGCAATCTTTAACGTCATGCGGTCTTGCAATGAAAAATTGGTTTCTGATATTCAAGTTTTCAGTGTATATGATGGTGATCCGATTCCACCTGGCAAAAAAAGTATGTCGTTTAGAATTACGTATCAATCTTGGGAAGAAACACTAAAAGATGAAAAAATAAATCTAATCCATGCAGAAATCGGAAAAACAGTTGTTGAAATGTTTCAGGCAGATTTACCATGAGGAGAGAGGCATGAAATTTTATCTTGGAGAAAAAAACATTGGTAACGAAGCAACAAAGACTCAGGTGGATCAGGTGATTGATTATCTGAAAAACAAAGGGTGGGATGTTTCGTATGGCACACAGGAAAATACACCAGAAACTGATGATGAAAAAATGCGGCAAAGAGAGCTAGAGGAGGCCTTTGCGGATGATTTTATGGCCTGTTTGGATGCGTTGGAATTATAATAAGGATCATTCATCATGCAAGATCATGCGCATATTAAAATCATTGCAAAAAACAAAAAAGCACACTTTGATTATTTTATTGACGATGAATATGAAGCTGGAATTTCATTAAAAGGTTCAGAAGTCAAATCTCTTCGCATGGGAAAAGTCAGTCTCAAAGATGCTTTCGCGAAAATATCAAAAGGTGAAGTATTTGTCTACCAGATGAATATTTCGCAATATCCTTTTGCATATAATAGCAATCATCAACCCAAACGCCCGAGAAAACTATTACTGCACAAGCGAGAAATCAAACGTTTAATTGGAAAGACTCAGGAAAAAGGGTATACACTCATACCCATTAATATTTATTTTAAAGGGAGCAAGGTCAAAATTTCAATTGGTTTAGCAAAAGGTAAACAAAGACATGATAAACGCGAAGAGATCCGAAAACGTGATGAAAAACGAGATATGGATCGAGAAAGAAAAGAATGGCGGCGTTAGTCTCTAAATATCAAAGAATAACCGCATTGTTCCGCCATGAACCTCTATTTTGTCAGCAAAGGCATGAATAATCTTTAAACCTCGCTTGCCAATTTGAAAACCACTTTCTTTTTTGCTGTCAATGAGTTTTTTATTTAAATTGAATCCAGTGCCTTGATCAACAATGTCTATTTGAATCCTTGTAGATTGAAATTCAAGCATCACTTCCACGAGTGCGTTAGAATCATAATTATTACCATGTTCAACCGCATTTAATAAGGCTTCACGAATGGATAACATCATCATATCAGTATCCATTTCTGGAATTTGGGTGGATATGTGATCGGAAATCCATTTACATGCGCTATCAACTTCCTTATAATCCGAATAAAAAGAATATAAATATCGTTTATCAAAACTCGTTTTGGTGGATTCGAGGCTGAGTAAAATCATATCGTCATCTTGAGACCATTTATCCATATAGGCATCTAGAAGACGTCGGCATAACTCTCTTTTTGACGTATTTTCTGATAAGAAGATTTGTTTATGCTGATTGATCGTTGACTCTAATTTACTGCTAGACATACCATCAGAAAATAGAAATAAACGTGACCCCTTAACTAAGTCAACCTGTTGAAATGTATACAGGTCATCACGATCCAAAAGACCTAAACAAATTCCTCCGCCTTCAAATTCTTGAAATGACAGTTGGTCATTATTTTGAGAGAGTAACACAACACCGGGATTCCCTGCGGTTGCAATTTTCAGATGAGATTTTTTCTGATCCCATAGGATGACAGTCGTACACACATGATAGTTTACTTCCTCCATCTTCAATAATTCTTTATTAATAATCTGAAGCAATGAAAGGGGATCTTGATGTGTATTCCATACAGAAGACAGAATGCCTAAAAAGACCGCACTAATATACGAGCTTAGAATATCGTGTCCTGAAACATCAGCTAATACGACACCGCAGCAGCCACTTCGGTTAAAATATCGACATTGAGCCATATCCCCACCAGCATCATGAAGCGTTGAAAAAGCCATATCAATAAACTGGCACGGTTTGGAACACCCATATTGTGTCAATCTCGCCTGGGATTGTCGGACCTGAAAGGCAGTTTGTGCCTGGTTTGATCGTGAATGGGATGATTGAGACAATGCCGTATGGACAATTTTACCAATTGAATTGTTAAAATCTGATTGGGGGATAATACCATCTGCTCCCAATTGAAGCATCAATTGCAGGGTTTCAGGATCAAACTTGGCCGCATAAATAAAAACCAGTATGTGGGGATATTCACGCTTCGTCGTGTTGAGAACGCCTAAACCATCAATTCCTGATGTAAACATATTGCTGATAATTAAATCAAATTGCTTTGAATTTTTTTCAAGTTTGTTTAGGGCTTCATTGCCATTCGGTACAAAGGTCACAGAGAATCCCATACTTTGTAGAACGTCTATATATTTATTTCGGATTGATAGATCTTCCTCAATGAGTAATACTGTCAATCCATTAAATGAGGGGTCATCCGGATGTTGAATTTTTTGTTGCGTCGCTGTTGATTGAAGTTCAGGTTGCGGATCTGATTCTGCATACTTTTTAATGAAAGCCAATAAATTACTTGTATTAATTGGTTTCGGCAAAAATTCATCACATCCAGCTTCCATACATCGGCGACGATCCTTTTTCATGCTCATGGAAGTATGCGCGATCACAGGCGTTTTAAGTCCCATTTTTCTGATTTGTCGGGTGGTTTCAAATCCATCCAGACCGGGCATCAACATATCCATAATGATGATAGCATATGTATTGGCAGAAATTTTGTCCAGGGCTTCTTTGCCATTGTTGGCTTTATCAACTTGACAGCCATTGGCCTGAAGTATGTCGCCCAGCATTTCTCTGTTAAATGGATTATCATCCACAATCAGAATAAGTGGAGAATTGTTCGTCATATAAATCCTCTAAAAGGTTTATGTTAGATATCAATCTTCTGATGGGGCTTTTTCAATATCGAATAAGGTAGAAAATCTAAAAAAGTTGGCAACTTTCATAAATTTTTCACCGGCATTGATCACATTGAATTTTTTTGACTCTGTAGAAACATGTCGGTAAAGCCCAATAATCAGATTGACCCCAAGTGAATCAACAATTTCAATTCCAGTCGCATCAAGCGTAACTTGATCAACATCTGCATTGTCTCGTAGTTCCTTCATGAAATAATCACGAATTTCTTCCATCTGGCTGGCGACAAGGTCTGTTTCAGGAAGCAAAAAGAATGTGCCATTGCTTTTATACGTTTTCATTTCATCCTCCTAATCAATTGCATGTTTGCAATAATAGTTTGGCACAGATTAAATCAATGTTAATTAATCAATGCCCAGTGTTTGAATAGCTCGTTTCAAGGTATAGCGTTTGTGCTTACCTCACAGTTAATTCTCATTTTTACATAAACTTTCACAAACTGCAAAACAAATTTTATAAATTTATCGGTAAATATGACAATAAGGCCATACAAGAATTTCCAAGAATATGTATTGTCAATGGAGTGGCTAGCATTTTCGAATATTCAAATGAAATTGCAAAAACGAGGCCGCCGATGATTTGTGTAATCGGAATGACCGGTGCATGATTATGTAATAAAACAAATATCATGGTACTGCAACAGCAGGCAATTACAATTCCCCATTGCCTGAAAAATACATATAGAACGCCACGAAAAACCAATTCTTCAGCAAAAGGTCCGATAATACACCCAACAAGAATATAAACACTTTGATCAAAAATTGTACCTTTGATTGGCATTTGAACCATACGAAAAAAATTGACCTGAAAACAATAGCCGCACAAAAAAAATATCGAAAAAACGACCCCACCAAAAAACAGAGACCACAGACATCCATAATACAATCCAGGCAAAATCTGACTTTTTGAACAGCCTATTACGTCACAGCTCTCCTGCTTATAAATATACCCAAAAATGATAATGGTTTCACTGAATCTGACAATACCGGTCAGTAAAACAGGTGAAAGGTTGACCATTGAAAACACATATGCAGCAATAATTTCAAAGCTGCATACAATAATAATTGTAAAATAAAAAATAGTGCTTTTTAATTGGGGTTGAACTTCATTTACAATCAGATTCGTTTGATTGACTGTTCGATCAGCGATAGGCATGTTTTTCCTTTAAAAAAAGTCAGGTTTGGATGATGACTGTTCAACAATTTAAAATCAAGCATATGTGTACCAAACGTTTCATTTTGTTTTTGAACCAGGATTACACTGAAGAACTTATTTTTAGAGTTTTCCTAAGGAATGTGCAAATAATACTTTCCTGATTTATCGTTCTTATTCAGGAAGATCTTCTTCAATCATGCCGCCTGGTGGTGGTTTTTTTTCCAGAGGTTTATGATACACCTGATTGTTCGTTTTTTGAATCAGATCCTTTTTTCGGGTTTTGACTGGTAATTGATTTTGAACAGAAGGCTTGGTGCGCGTTTCAATATTTGTGCTGCGAGATTGAACAGGATTTTTTTGAATATTGTCAACCTGTTGTTTAAGCTTGTTAAGCTTGCCATCCAATACTTTGATATGGTTTTCAAGAAGCGCTTTCTGAAGGTCTGCATTGTCTTGATAGCTTTTACGTTCAATAGAGAGGAGTTCTTCAAGATGCTCACTGTCAATCATATCTTTAATTGATTTGGAAAAACCTGTCAGATCGGATGAAAGGTCATTCACTGCTGAAGAAATATCTGAAATACGTGAATTGAATGTATCAATCTCTGATTTTAACGTTCGCACATTTGAATCTAAGGTTTTAACATCCTTGGCAAAAGAATTCATTTCCTTATTGATTCTCTGATTGATTCTCTTATTTGCTTCCGAATGAATGGTTTGGAAATTGTTAGAAGCAATGTCAATTCTTTCCTGAACATCTTTTTGAATTTTTGTAATACTGTTTTGGACGATCTCATTGACGTCTTCATTAAAGGTCTTGAATTGTTCTGAAAATTGATTAAATTGATCGGAAAAAGTTGTATTCATGGTATTCATATGCGAGCGAACTTCTTCAATTGCCTTAAAATTTTCCTGACTGGATTTTCCAAGAATTCGTCCCACATCATTTTGGTCTGCTTTTGTTCGATTAATTTTATCAATGGCATCCTGAATTTCTTTCTGATCTTTTCTAAGGGCTTCAGTCACTTTTTCCAAAAGAGATAGTTTGCTTTGAAAACTGGATTCCATCTGGGTATGACGTTCTGAAATAGTAGACATGCGCTGGACAACCTGATGTGATAATTCTTGAACCTCTTTGGGTACTTTGGTGACATTGCTTCGTATATAAAAAAAACCAAAGGTGAGTGCAATGCCCATCATTATGATAAATACGATTGAAAAAAAGGTGACCCTCTGGTTCATTTTATCGACCTGATTTTCCATAAAATCATCCTGATATGATTGAAGATAATCTCCATCAATTCTGATTTTTCTGTTTACATCCATAATAAAATTCCTTTATATTTACGTTATTCCCACTCAATGGTTGCGGGGGGTTTCGAACTAATATCATAGACAACACGATTGATTCCCTGTACCTCATTGATAATTCGATTCGAAATTTTTCCCAATAAATCATGAGGTAACTTTGCCCAATCTGCTGTCATTGCATCAATACTTGTAACCGCCCGAATGGCAGCAATATTTTCATATGTACGTTGATCTCCCATAATTCCAACTGTTTTTAAAGGTAAAAGCACAACAAAAGACTGCCATAAATGTTTATAATAACCTGCCAGATCAATTTCTTCGAGCAAAATTGCATCAGCATCTCTTAGAATTTTGAGTCGTTTTTCAGTAATTTCACCAATAACACGAATACCAAGACCTGGCCCAGGAAATGGTTGTCTGAATACCAAACGATTCGGCAAACCGAGTGTTTGGCCAAGGGTTCGTACTTCATCTTTGAAAAGAAACTTTAAAGGTTCAATCAGCTTGAGGTTCATTTTTTCAGGCAATCCGCCCACATTATGATGCGATTTAATCACTGCGCTTGGCCCACCAAATGCGGATCTGGATTCAATAACATCAGGGTATAACGTACCTTGTGCAAGAAAATCAACATCTTTGATTCGGGCTGCTTCTTTCTCAAATACATGAATAAACAAATGTCCAATGATTTTACGTTTTTGTTCGGGATCTGTCACGCCTACCAATTCAGATAAAAACTGTTCGCGCGCATCAACAAACAAGAGATTCATTTGAAATGTTTCTTGAAATATTCTTTTTAGATCGTTGGCTTCATTTTTTCGGAGAAGTCCATTGTCCACAAAAATACAGGTTAGCTGGTTGCCCACTGCTTTATGAATCAGGCAGGCTGTTACTGATGAATCCACACCGCCACTTAATCCAAGGATAATTTTTCGGTTGCCAACAGCTTGCTTGATGTTGCTTATTTCTGAGGTGATAAAAGATTCCATATTCCAATTCGGTTCGCATTTACACATGGCAAATAAGAAATGACCCAGTATTTTATTGCCTTCAGGTGTATGAGCAACTTCTGGATGGAATTGTAATCCAATTAATTGACGATCAGGGTCTATAATCGCTGCATATGGCGAATTGTCTGTTGTTGCAATCACGTTAAAGCCATCAGGAAGAGCGGTAATACTATCTCCATGACTCATCCAGCATGGTGTTGCATTAGAAATGGATTGAAAAATCGTTGTGTTATCCTTAATCTGCAATTGTGCATGCCCATATTCGCGTTTCGATGCTTTCTGAACATCACCACCGAGGCTGTGAACCATAAATTGCATGCCATAACAAATCCCCATGATGGGAATATTCATCTGAAATATTTGTGGATCTATGCCTGGACCATTGTCATATATGCTTGCCGGGCCGCCTGACAGAATGATTCCTTTCGGAGCCAATTCAAGAATTGATTCCAATGGTGTTTCAGGCGGGAGTATCTGGCAATATACCTTTTGCTCTCTCACACGACGCGCAATTAACTGATTGTATTGCGAGCCAAAATCGATAATAATAATCATGTTTTCATGGCCTTGTGGTTAATGAAATTATTTGTTCATATCCTTACAACTTGTATGATATAAAGGAACTATATTACAGTTTTGTTAAAAAATAAAGAATAAAAAAAAGATGTTTGTCACCCGGTTTACAAAGATAATTTCCCTTGACAATTCTCTTTTAGATGGTATTCACAAGTAACAAAACACAAATTATTAAAGGATTTTTTTTATGGAAATTATAATGAATTATGCCACACAAACGAGTTCCTTCGTTTTGGTTCTGATAATCGTTCTTTCTGTCTTGATTTTTTTTCATGAGTTGGGACATTATCTATTTGCCCGAATTTTTTCGGTTGGTGTTGAAAAATTTTCACTCGGATTTGGGCCGAGAATTCTCGGAAAAACAGTTGGACGAACCGATTATCGGATTTCTCTGATCCCTTTGGGGGGATATGTTAAACTTGTTGGAGAGAATCCCAACGATGAAATAGATTTCGCTGACGAACCCTATTCTTTTTCAAAAAAAAATGTCTGGCAACGAATGATTGTTGTTGCTGCAGGCCCTATATTTAATGTTTTACTGGCATGGATACTGTTTGTCTGGATCGCTTTTTTGACAGGTATTCCATCACAGCTGCCCCAGATTGTTGGAGTCGGACAAAACACTCCGGCTGAAAAAGCGGGATTAAAGTCCGGCGATCTGGTTGTTGCTGTGAACAATGAAATTGTTCGAACCTGGCAAAAAATGGCTTCTTTAATTTCTGGCTGTCAGGGAGATCCTGTGAAAATTACTGTTAAACGCCAGGATGAACTCATTGATATAAATGTTCAACCCAAAGCATATGCTGAAAAAAACCTTTTTGGTGAAACGATTGATCGATACATGGTTGGCATATCGAGTGTTCAAATACGCATTACAGAAAATACCCTTCATGCCTTACGTAACGAAAATTTATCTGAAGAGGCGCTAAATGCACTGAGTCAACTGACAGACAAATGGTTTATTACATCTCAAAAAGTCAACACAGCATTTGAATCTATTCTAGGCAAAGAAACATATGAAACACACAAAGATTTGATTTGGGATAATTTAGGTATCGAACAGCTTGATTATGAAATAAAAGCATTAGGAATTACTGAATCCATCATTGAAGGCACCAAGCATACCGGACTTATGGTTCAAATGACTGTTTTAGGTCTGTGGAAACTCATCTCAGGTTCGTTATCATCAGATACAATTGGCGGGCCTATTGCAATTGCGCAAATGGCAGATCAGTCTGCTAAGGCTGGATGGAAAAATTTAATGCTTTTTATTGCCATAATCAGTATCAACCTGGCGCTGGTCAATCTCTTGCCCATTCCTGTGCTAGATGGGGGCCATCTGATGTTTTTTAGTTATGAAGCCATTACCGGGCGACCTGTTAATATACGTGCAATGGAAATTGCGCAACAGGTGGGTATTGCATTCCTTTTAACTGTCATGATTGCTGTGACATATAACGATATTATACGTTCCTTTTTTAGCTGAAGAGCGGGGAAAAGGGGACGTCTATGATTTTATGCTTTTCTTTGAAAGTTTCAATTTCTTGCAGGAATATTTCGGCAACCTTCATATTTGCTGAAAAATAGTTAACACTTTTTCTAAAATTGTGATGATGTGTTATTTCGTAGAGACGCACGGCTGTGCGTCTCTACAAAAAACCAATTGTTTCCGAATCAAATCCGCGCGCGTTAGCGAATCTGAGCCGCGTGCGTTAGCAAGCGGGATTGTGAATATGAAAGATGCCAATATTTCAATGTATGGATCGAAGAAAAGCAAAAAATCATAGACGTCCCCTTTTTTACTAAAAAATCATGAAAAAAAGTATCCAGTATTTAACAAAGGCACCATTTTTTGATGGATTGTCTGAAAATCATCTTGAAGAGATCAATGCGATTTCGATAATTAAAAAATTGAATAAAAATGAATTCATTTTTTCAGATGGTGATGATGGCAATGGCTTTTATATAATTATCGATGGGACTGTCAAAATATTTAAAGTATCTTCTGATGGGAAAGAGCAAATACTCCATATTTTCAACTCTGGCGATATATTTGGTGAAGTTCCTGTTTTTTCAGGACAATCATTTCCAGCGAATGCCATCGCCTTAACACGTTCTACAGTCTTGTTTGTTCCTAAAAAAAAATTCATCGCGCTTATCAATAAAAATCCGAAAATTTCTATCAACATGCTTGCTCTGCTTTCAAAAAGATTAAGAGAGTTTACAATTCAAATAGAAAATTTAACCCTAAAAGAAATTTCGGGGCGCATTGCAGATTATATTATTCATCTTTCTATTGAACAGAATAATGATGAAACCATCGTTTTACCAACGTCCAAAGCAAATATGGCCAGTCTTTTGGGTACGATACCGGAAACACTTTCAAGAATATTTACCAAAATGACTGAGCAGGGGTTAATTGAAGTCAGTGGTAAAACAATTCAGTTACTCAGTAAAAATAAACTTGAAC
>Ga0272440_1002289_pt1 | contig 15065 bp, 11 predicted proteins | sample SSMMMBAug17_FD_192440 | JGI IMG/M metagenome (GOLD analysis project Ga0272440, IMG submission 192440) | Marine sediment archaeal communities from Little Sippewissett salt marsh, Falmouth, MA, United States - SSM-MMB-Aug17 | ecosystem: Environmental > Aquatic > Marine > Wetlands > Sediment ... | reverse complement strand
TGATTACCAACAATTGTTCGAGGGCGAACATAAGGTTCGCCCCTACACTGTCCTTTTGTATTAGCCCATTGAAAAAATTGTTCATGAGCTTTTATTATTTCAGAATTTTCAAACAATAAATGATTTTGATCTAAAATTTTGTCTTGAACATATTTTTTAAAATCTTTGTTACATGCCAGTTGTTTTGACAATGAAATATAATGAGAGATATCCCGTGCAACTGTGTCTAATACATTGATTCGTTTTAAACATCCATAAGCCAGGCGTTGCCTCATAAATTTTCCAGGAAGTGTAATTACTGGAACACCCATTGAAAGAGCTTCAATTGTTGTTGTTCCACTGCTAAAAAAAGGAACATCTAAAACAACATCTGAAAGGGATAAAAATTTCAAAAAAGTATTAAATGCCATGCTCTTAATAAAAATTATTCTTTTGTATAATTGTTGAGGCATGGTTTTCGAAAAACGATTTACTAATTGCTGTGTTAGAGTGGGATATTTTCCTTTAAACAGAATAATCCAGGCATCAGGATCATTTTTAAGAATTTCTGAAAAAATTATATCAATGTCAGGATGGAATTTTTGAATATTTTGCGGGCAAACATACCAGTGCCCTTCAGGCAAGTCAAAATCAGATCTATTTAAATCAGGAATCTTTTTATCAGGTCTAAAAAAATATGAAATAAAAGTCTTTAGTGCAATAAGCTGTTCACTATAATGTTCCCCTCCATTGTCTGGTTCAAAATCTACAGAAGACAGGTAATAATCTATATTTTTTATTCCAGTAGTTACTGGATGTCCCCATCCAACACATTGAACTCTGGCCATACGAGAAAATGCTAAAAAATAGACAAATGGATCCATTCCGATTTCAGGAAAAAATAATATATCTGCTTTTTCTTTAGCAATGCGCTCTCTACATGCTGATAAATCACGCTTTAAGTAAATAATGGAATCTTTAAACTCCTCATGAATTTTTGAATGAACTGGTCTTTCTCCAGTAGGATGAAAAATAGTTAATTCAAATTTTTCTCGATTTAAGTACCTTAACATTCCATGATTAACTTTGCCGATAGGGTGGGTATCTAATAAAGATGATGTAACAAAAGCAATCCTTATTTTTTCATTAGAAACTGATTGATTTAGGTAAGGTGAATGATAATTCAAAGCTGGACATGAATTGTAATAAAAATTAGCAATATCTTTTTGAATTTGTGTATCATCTATACCATGGTATGCTAACCAAAATAGTGTTATACCAACATCTTTGAAAGGGTTATCCAATTTGATTTTATTATTATTTACAAACTCAGAAATTCGTTTTCTGTAATTAATAATTTCTTCATTAGATTGATATATTACAGGCAATGAAAAATGACTTAAAACTTTTGGACCAAGATGTGAAATTTTTGAAGAGGCAAGCTTAAAATATTTTTCAGCTTGCTGAATATTACCATTTATTCGATAAATATGCCCTACATTAATATATGCTTGTGCATGATTTGGATTTCTATCAAATAATTTTTCATACCATTTTAAGGCATCGTTTTCCTGGTTAAGATTTTGGCAGGCATAAGCCATGTCAAAAAGAGTCTGTTCGTCTTCTGGATAACGATCTAAAATTCTATAATAACACTTTTTTGCATCTTCAAATCGTCCTTGGGATTTAAGAATAAGACCTAATTGTAAAAAACTATCAATATGATTCGGGTTAATCTGAACAGTTTTGAGAAACATATTTATAGCTTGTTCAAAATTATTAAGTTTTTGATATTTAATTCCAAGGTTATAAGTAGCTTCAAAACAATCAGGTGATAATGAGTCAGCTTTATTCAAAAGACCCTTCTATTGGTTAAGAAATTTCTTAATGCTTTCAATTAGCTTTTGTCGATCCAGTTTTTGCTGATAATCGTCAATACCAACTTTTTTACCTTCAAGTCTATGACGCTCTTCAGATAAAGAAGTAACAGCAATAACAGGTAAGGATGAAAAACGAGCATCTTTTTTAATTTTTTGTGTTAGTTCAAAGCCATTCATATTTGGCATTTCAATATCTGTTACAACAGCTGATATTTCTTCATTGTGCATTTGTAAGAGATCCCATGCAATAGCTCCATCTTCAGCAGCAATAACGTTGAAACCTTCATCTGTTAAGATAGCTTTTACTTGTTCTCTAAAAAATGCAGCGTCTTCAGCAAGAAGTAATGTTGGTTTTTCAGTTTCTTCCTGAACTTCATTTTCAAGCCATTGTGGTTGAATTGTTTTTATAAAGCCATAAATATCAACTATTAGTGTAGTATATTTACCAATAACCATTGAACCTAAAATACCCGGTTGCTTAAATACTCGATCATCAACATCGACAGCTACTTCAGATGTATCAAGAGGTCCAGTAACCAACAAACCAAACTCTTTACCTGAAATAATGAAAACAATTACAATGTACGTTTTAAGATCTTCAATTGGTTTTACTGATGCAACTTCGTGCATTGCAAATAGAGGTATACTTCCCCCCATATATTGAATCACCTGACGTTCGCCAAGTTTTTCCATCTCTTTAGCTTTAATTCTTTCAATCCTGGAAACAAGATTTAATGGGACTGCAAACTGTTCCTCCTTTGAAGATCTAAAAAGCAAGAATAGTTCAATATCTCCTATATGAGCCTGACTTATTTGTTTTTTCTCTATCTCAGCTCCAGAAAGGTTTCTTTCAATATTTGTTAATTCTGCACGAGATGCCAGGTTTCCAACATCGAGAATTAATGCCACACGACCATCTCCAAGAATAGTAGCACCAGCATACTCATTGCATTCTTTTAAATGTCGTCCAAGGGGTTTTACAACAATTTCGACAGAATCATGAAGTTCATCAACAATCAAACCATATTTTAAAGAACCGGCAGAGACAACTGCTATGTTAACAGCACGTTTTTCATCACGTTCATAAGCTTCCAGTCCAAGAACCTCAGATAGACTTAGCACTGGTAAAAGCGTTTCACGTAACCTTACAACTTTGGCATCACCAACTATTTCTATTCTATCTTTTACCTGATTGGCAGGAATTCGAAGTAATTCATCAAGATTTACCTGAGGAATAGCAAACCTTTCATCGTTTACAGAAACAAGAAGGCTTGGAACAATTGCAAGAGTTAGTGGCAATTTAATACGAAAAGTAGTGCCTTCTCCAACAATTGACTGAACATCAACAACTCCACCAAGAGAGTCAAGATTTGATTTAACGACATCCATTCCAACTCCACGACCTGAAACATCACTAATTTTTTCAGCTGTAGAAAATCCTGGCATAAAAATTAGATTTACACGATCTTTATCAGATAAAGCCTCAACCTGTTCTTCAGTCATCAATCCTTTTTCAATAACTTTATAAGCAAGATCATCACCATCAATACCTTTACCATCATCCTTTATTTCTATATTTATTTGTCCTGCTTCATGATATGCACGCATTAGAACTCGACCAGTTTCCTTTTTCCCAGCTTTTCTACGTTCTTCAGGTGTCTCAATCCCATGATCAACAGAATTTCTAATCATATGTGTTAATGGATCGTTCAGTCCTTCAATAATACTTTTATCCAGTTCAACATCTTTGCCTTCAAGTTCTAATATAACTTCTTTATTTAAATCCCTTGAAAGGTCACGTACAACACGGGGAAATTTGTTAAATACTTTACCAATAGGTTGCATTCTGGTTAGCATAATAGCATCTTGAAGTTCAGATGTAACAATATCAATCCTTTGTTTTGCCATATCCAGACCATGTTCATTTCCAGAAGCAATACTTTGAATAAGCTGATTTCTGCTTAGAACTAATTCTCCAGCTAAATTCATTAATGAATCAAGCAGACTTATATTAACTCGCAAACTTGTTTCTTTTGTAAATGAAGAATCTGTATTTGCTTTTGCATCAGGTACACTTGCAGTTTTTGGAACTCTTTTGGGTGATTTTTGTTGCACCGGTTTTACTGGTTCTGAAGCTTTTGAAGTTGCTGGTTGTTCATTTGAAGGAGGTGTTTTTTCAATAATTTGTTCTGTGACATTCTCAGATTTTGTCTCAGTTTCTGTTGAGGTTTCAATTTCTTGTTCTGAACTATCTTCCTCTGGAATAATGTGAATATATTTTTCATCAAGCTCCAAAATATCACTGATTAAGTCTGGCTCGATTATTGTTCCTAAAAGAACAAAGAATGGAATTCTATTTATACTATCTTCTTCAAGTGTTCCAACACTATCAATATCAACTTTTGATTCAATAAGAATACCACTATTTTGAATTTTAGTTATGACCTCAAGAGGTGTTTTATTTTTATAATGCAAATCATGAATCAAGTCATATTCTGCCAGATAAATAAACTTTCCACCTTTTCTTGCTTGTTTCATATCAAAATCAGATATTTGGAACAAAATTCTACCGTTGGGTAAATTAATATCTGTTTTTCGGTCTACAATATCTTTCTCTTCTTCAGAAAGAGTTGAATGAGTTAAATTTTCTAATGCATTGACTTTGTCGGATATATCCATATCATTGCTTACATTTACATTTTCAATAAGCTCATTCAGACGATCAAAACCGCTCAATAAAACACTTACTATTTCTGAATTTGGAACCATCTCGCGATCCCGAATAAGTCCAAGAACATTTTCAAGTCTGTGGGCAAGGTCTTTTATACTTGTTAATCCCATAAATCCTGCGCCACCTTTTATTGAGTGAGCAGCTCTAAAAACCTTGTTAACTAAGTTCTCATCAAGATCAGCACCCATTTCTTCTACGGTTAATAAGTCCTTCTCAATATCCGCAAGATGTTCTTCTGACTCTTCAACATATATTTGCAAAGTTTCGTCATCAATCATCATGGTTCATGTTCCTTATTTTTATTATAATCTATTATAAAACATTATCTTTATTTATATTTTGCTTTGTCAGCAATAGAAAATAAAAGTATCGGATTTTGTACTTTTTCGGATTCAAATGCTTTTGCAAAAATATCAGGATAATCAATTGCATGTGAAATTAATGTCTCTTCAATTATTGGATATGATTGGCAAAAATTTTTGTGTTGATCAATTAAATATACCAGTAGTGGTAAATGAAACCTGACATCATAGCGAATTAATTCAAACAGAATCCTTGTTTGTGTATTTTTATTTACTTTTTCGATATATGAAAGTATTACTCGTGCTTTTATAATATCCTCAGCCTCAAGGCTCTGTTTAAAAGCATCAAGCATATCTTCTTCGTTAATAACGTTAGACATGAAATTAATCCTAAAGTTCTTAATTTAACAATTTGGGTATCTATAACATATCTAATTGAAAATTCAAATAGTTTTTGATTTAATTTAAAACAGTTTTTTAATAATTGAAAATGGAATTTCTCCAACAGATAAAATATCTTGAATCCATTTTTTTAATGTTTTGTCAGAGCTGGATTTCAGTTCAAAAAAATTTAACAATCCAATAGTATAGCAAAGTTGATAACCTGGGTTTAAAGGGTACTGTCTGACAATTTGATACGCTCTATGTTTTTCAATTCCAAGCTGGTGAAGTTTTTTGGCAGCTTCTTTCAATGTAATCTTTCCAGTATTAAGATTTAAATCAATAAATCCTCTAACAGCTCTCCATAATCTACGTTTTAATACAAGGTAGGCCGCTTCACTTGTATGATAATAATTCGTTTTAAGCATTAAATCTTCAGCAAAACATGCCCATCCTTCATAAAATAGTGGACTCTCTAAAGGTCTTCTAACCCAATTAGATAAGTTAGCCCTGTAAGAATCTAAAAGGTGATGTCCAGGATAAGTTTCATGGGCAACCAGCATAGGACTTTCTATACTTAATTGTACAGAGCCACCTATATTTGATGTAGTTTCATTTTCAAGAACAAAAAAAGTTCCTTTACAAAGTTTTTGAAATGGAGAAAAACTATAACTTGAAGCTGTACGAATTGTTTTCAAATAATCTGGAACCCTATGTATTTGAACTTGACAGTTCTTGTTGATTTCATCATTTATAAATCCATTTTTAACACAATGTCTTTTTATAGCTTTCACTTCATCTGAAAACCATTCAAGTTCTGATTTTTTTTCTGGTTTAAAGTAATCTTTTTGTGCTAAAAGGTATTGAAAATTAGAGGCTTTGTGCGTTTTTTTATTATAATCAATTATAAATTCAGTGGATTGATTAACTTCATAGTTAATCATATCTGAAATGGATTTCAAATCCAACTGTGTTTGCATGTGGGAATCAACAAGGTGGGCATATGAAGATTGTGAAAATAAAAAATTTTCAATAACAGGCATTTGAATCATTTTTTGTTCAAGATCGTCCAGTGCATTTAGAGCTTCTTTTAACTCTGGTAGTTTGGGAAGGCAATCTTTAAAAAATAACCTTGTGTCTTTTATCATATTTAGCCCTAAACTCATAAAAAGGCCTGGAACATTTTTCAAAGAATGTGATGTGGTTTTAAGAAAATTTGGTAGAGATAAAGCACGTTGACGGATAAAGTCTTTTTTACCATAAGAAAGAGCCTGAGCTATTCCAATACATGCAATTGTTAAATGAAAAGTTGGCTGACGTTCCCATGGTCTAAAAAATTCAAGATGTTCTTGAAGAGTTCTAACCATATTGGATAAAAGGTATGCATCTAACTCTGAATCATTTGATGGAGAATTAATATCGTATAATTTTTTAATTTCAGAATCCCAAATAGATAATTTTTGACAACAGTCCATTACAGTTTCTTCTGAAAAATTATCCCATTTACATAACATGCTGATATCATAAACATACTGTGGGAAAAACCAAAATTCATCACTTGAACAGGAAACTGGAAATAGTTTCGATAAAGAAACATAAATATTTTTTGCCAGCTCAGAAAAAAATTTTTGTCTGTCTGGCTTAATAGAAGATTGATAATTATTCATGAAAAAAAATCCTGATATAAGTATTAATATTAGTAGTGGTACATTTTTTTTTACAATTACATTGATTTGTTGTTTTGAAATATTTGGAGGTTTGTTGTATCATTTATTTCATTTTTCTCCTATTTTTTTTACAGGAATTATAAGGGTATTTGAAATAATTATTATTATAATTTATATTTTAAAAAAAGAAGGACATTGCCGATCAGTTGGATGTGGCATAAGTCAACTAAAAACAGGTTTAAAATATGGTCTTGTCTGGTCCTTTTTATTTGGGATTATTGTATTTTCAATTTTTTATATATATATATTGTTTTTTAAAATAAATTTATTCAATATGATTCGTATGCCGATACCAGATTCATTAATGAATCAAATTGGAAATTTTTTTATTGGATGCATGATCGGCCCATTTGCAGAAGAAATAGTCTTTAGAGGTGTTATTTATGGTTTTTTTCGAAAATGGGGTATCATCATTGCATGTTGTTTAAGCACGTTAATTTTTGTATTTTTGCATCTTAATGCTCCGGTCATTCCATTAACTCAAATAGTTGGCGGAATTCTTTTTGCTGTATCTTATGAACATACAAAAATACTTTATACACCAGTAACCATACATATTCTTGGTAATTCATGTATGCTCTTTTTGTCATATTTAAAAGTTAATTTATAAAATTTTGTTTGGAACTTCATACATTATTGTGTAAAATAGAAATTTATTAAATAATCAATTAAAATTTGAATATGATATCAAATATAATATGGGATCAAAAATATTAGGGAGGACGTAATGAAAACCTATAAAACTGAAGGTACTTTCTTTTTGCTACCTGAAACAGATCTAGTTGCAAGTCAAATGGAAGAAATTCGAGATTATTTTATGAAAGAACTTCGAGAAAATGTTGATGTTGACAAGGTAACTCTCGATGCCAAGGGAATAGAAATTGTTGACTCTTTAGGAGTTAATTTAATTATTGGGCTTTATAGGCATGTCTCCACTGAATCTAAAAAATTCAATGTAATCAATGCAGGAGAGAAATTTATGAAAGTAGCTAATTTTTTTAGATTTTCAACACTTTTCGATATTGAAAAAGTACCGACTGGAGATTAGTAATAAGTTCGATAAACACTGCTATCAAAAGTGAAGGTTTTTTATGAAAGAAAATTCTCCTTCCATACTTATTGTGGATGACAATCCATTCAATCGAGAAATGCTAGGTGATATATTAAAATCCAAAGGCTGCAAAGAAGACAAAGCCAATAATGGAAAAGAAGCATTAGATAAAGTATCAACTAATTCATATAATATTATAATAATGGATATGTTAATGCCGGGCCTTGATGGATTTGAAACTACCCGTCAAATTAGAAAAATGGGTATTCAAACTCCAGTTATTGCCCATACATCTATGAGTATGAAAAAAGATCGACGCAGATGTATGGAAGCAGGATGTGATGAATTCTTGCCAAAGCCTATTGATACAAATAAATTAATGGAACTAATCAATAAATTTGCTAATAACGATGAAAAGGAAGAAGTTCAACAGTCTTCACAAAACCAACAAGTCCAGCAACCTGATGTACCTTCATTTAATGGTTTAAATCTTTTGCTAATTGAGGAGGATCAAACTATAAGGCAAACTTATATTGACGTACTTCAAAGAATGAAATTCAAAGTTACATTTGTTTCAAATGGTAATAACGCTTTAAATGAATTAGAAAAAACACCCAAAAAATTTGATCTGATCGTTAGCAACATGTTCACATCAGGGATTGATGGCCTTGGCGTATTAAACACTACAAAACGTGAATATCCTCATATTCTTGTTTTTATTTATGCTGCTAAATTCGACCCAGAAACACTTCAATTAATGCTACAACTTGGTGCTGATGGAATCATACCGCAATCTGATTTCGAAAATTCAATAGGTAATATTCTTCAAGCTTCAATTTCTCAATCTTCTCATCAAAATTCAAGAATAAGTCATGCTAACACTGCATTTCAGGTTAGAAAATCACAAGCACGCCTTACTCAATTTGGATGTTCTAAACCTTGTGAATTTATTGATATGGCTCTTTCTACTCTGCATGATGCAGGTGGAGACATGGCACAATGCAGACATTTTAACAAAAGTGGTCGATGTGGCGTAGTACTTGCTGATGTTTCTGGACATGATATTTTAAGTTCATATATCAGTGCTGTCTATTTAGGAATACTTTCCTCTGTCTGGAATACCCATCAGGAACCTGTTTCCTTACTAAGGACAATCAATTCTGAACTTTTAAAAATGGAAGAAGTTAACTATCATGTTTGCACGACTGTAATCTTATGGGACCAAAAAAGATCTCGCCTGGAAATTGCTACTGCAGGAAATCCTGGTCCTTTAATTTTAAAACAAAAAGGGCAGGAACTGGAATTTGAATTTTCTGAAGGTGGTGGAATATGTCTTGGACTTTTAGATAGAGATGACCTTTATATATCTCAAAAAGTAGACTTATCAAACCAATCGCGCTTGTATCTTTTTTCGGATGGAATGTCGACAAAAAAACTGAAATCAACAATTCTTCAAAATAAAAATTTAATAACAAATTCAAATAAAAAGAAAATTTGCAGAAAACTTTTGGATGCTTATATGGATAAGTGGTCGCAGGATGATGACATGATCCTTCTTAGTCTAATGTCAACTGCAAAAAGCAAAAAAGAAGGCCTACATTATTCTTTTTACTCTGATTACGCAGAAGTTGATAAAGCATGCAAATGGATTTCTGAACAACTGTTTAAAAACATGCCGAATATTGAAAAGGACATGTTAATGCTTTCTATACGTGAAGCATTGCTTAATGCTGTTGAACATGGAAATAATTATAATGTTAATTCACTAGTCGATGTATCTCTTTTTTTCAAAGGAACAAAACTACAAGTGGATATTTCAGACCAGGGTTCAGGTTTTAATCTATCTGAAAAGTTAACTGATAGCCAAAACGAAAGTGGTTTTCAAGTTGGAAAGCGTGGTCTAAAAATTATTGATGCCTTTGCCGATAAAATCGAAATAAATGGTGGTACAACAAGCCTTATATTTGAAACTGCTTAGGAAAAAAAATTAAATACAGAGATTTACATTTTTACAAATAAGCTTTTCAATATTAACTGGCTTTGTTATACTATTTATTTATTCTCACAACGAAAGCAAGCAGAGCAACAAATAGAAAGAACTACCAATTTCAATTTTACTTTCCATCTATATTTCTTCACTCTTAAATCAAAAAAATATCTTATTTATTAAGAATGTTATGATAATCGAATTAGGCTTTGATCGCAATTCATGAAAGGCAATTTAGGAGATAATAATTACAATAGTTGACTGCTTTGAAAATAGTTCAAGGTTGACAATAATTTATTTTTCGTAATATAAACTGATTCATGAAAATAACTCAGTTAAATAAAATATTTGGAGTTGGAATAATTGGTGCTTTTATAAGCATTGCCCTTTTTTTATTTACCTTTTGGGTAAACCTAATGATGGGACATCCAAAGATTTATGAAAATTCATTTTCAATAAAAATAATAGCTTTATTTCTGATAATTTTAGGATTTGGTCTTCATATATGGACATTTATTACTTTGCGAAATTGGTGGGTAGAAAATCAATTGTGCAAAATGGGACCATTTAAGTTCTTTCGGCACCCTATGTATGCATCCTGGATTACATTCATCGCTTTAGGTGTTAGCTTATACTTAAACTCCTGGTTGTATTTACTTTGGTTTATTTTTTTACATCCAATATGGCATAGGCTTGTCATTAATGAAGAAATTATGATGAGTGAAACCTTTGGTAATGAATATCATAATTATGTTAAAAGTACAGGTAGGTTTATTCCATATTTTAAGAGAGTTTTTTAAATTATTAAATCATATTTGATATGAAAGGAGCCATGAATGAAAAAAAGCGGTGCTGAATTGGCAGTTTTTGCTTTAGAGCAAATTGGAGTCAATCATACGTTTGGAATTCCTGGTGTACATAATACAGAACTTTATGATGCATTAAATTCTTCAAAACAAATCACACCTATTCTTGTAACACATGAAGGTGGCGCTGCATTTATGGCTGATGCTGTTAGTCGAACAACTAATTCTATTGGCACATTAGTTGTTGTCCCGGCTGCAGGAATTACTCACGCAATGAGTGGAATTGGTGAAGCGTTCTTAGATGGAATTCCTATGATTATAATTACAGGTGGTGTAAGAAGAGATTCTGGAAAATCATATCAACTTCATCAAGTGGATCACAAAAAATTGTTAAGTGCAATTGTGAAAAAAGTTTTTCTTACTCAGCACCATAGAGACATAATTCCAGGTATATATGAAGCGTATGAAATAGCTACAACAGGAACTCCAGGACCTGTTTTTATAGAAATCCCATCAAATATTTTAATGTTTAAAGATGAAGTTGAAGAATTGTCTGAATATAAGATAAGAAGCCATAAAAGGCCTATTGATCAAATGCAAATTAAGCAAGCTGCAAATATGCTTAAACAGGCAGAACATCCATGTTTATACATTGGCTGGGGGGCTGTTCATTGTTAAGATGTTAGTATTCAGTTGGCGGAGTTGTTAGAAGCTCCTGTTTCAACCACTTTACAAGGGCTAAGCGCTTTTCCTTCTTCACATCCTTTGCATACAGGTATGGGCTTTGGTCCTTCAGCTGTACCTGCTGCTCAAAAAACATTTGTAAATTGTGATTGCCTTATTGCTGCTGGTGTAAGATTTAGTGAATTGGCAACAGGTAGTTATGGACTTACCATACCTGAAAATTTAATTCATATAGATATAAATCCCGAAGTATTTGATAAAAATTATCCATCAAAAATTTCTATCCAGGGTGATACTAAAGAAATATTTAATGCTTTAGTAAAAGAATTAGGTTCTCAAAAAATTAGTAATAAAAACAAACAATACAGGCAAATAATTGAAAATGAAAAGGAAAAATATCAAAAAGAATGGGCACAGATGCCTGAAAATAATCTTGTATCTCCATATAGGTTCTTTCAGTCATTAAAAAAGAACCTTTCTGAAACAGCATTTGTGGCTGTAGATGATGGAAATCATACTTTTTTAACAATGGAACTTTTGCCCATTGAACAAGCTAGACATTTTATTTCACCATCAGATTTTAATTGCATGGGATATTGTGTACCAGCAGCTATTGCAACAAAGTTATGCCATCCAGATAAACAAGTTGTTGGTATAGTCGGTGATGGTGCATTTCTTATGACATGCATGGAGATAATAACTGCATCTGCTAATCGCCTTGGAGTTATTTTCTTTATTTTTCATGATGGAGAGCTTGGACAAATAAGTCAATTTCAAAGTATTCCTTTAAACAGGAAAACATGTACTGTTCTTGGAGATATCCAGGTAGAAGGCATAGCAAAAGGAACAGGGGCCGCATTTTTAGAAATAAATACAAATCGTGATATTGATACAGTTATAAGTAAAGCTTTTAAAATTTCTGAGACAGGTCAACCAGTTATTGTTGATGTAAATATTGATTATTCAAAAAAAAGTGCTTTTACAAAAGGGGTCGTTAAAACTAATTTAGGACGTTTCCCATTGGGTGAGAAGGTACGTTTTATTGGTCGTGCAATAAAAAGACATGTTTTAGGATAAAATAAGACAGGAACTATAAAAAATGGATAATGAACAATTACATCAAAACAACTCCTCTCAAAAGCCTTATGGTGAAAAAGATATCTCAAATCCAAAATTGATTTGTATTATTGGCGTTTTTATAATGTGTATGTTATCTTTTTTTATTGGAATGTTTTTCGAATCTTATTACTCTACTCAAAAGCAAGGCTCTTCAACAAATGGGGATTCTGTTAACTTAAAATCAACTCATTCACCTGTACAAAGTAGTATTTCTGAGAATTTGGATGATAAAAAACCAAAAAATGATTACAGTTTTAATTTTTCAATGGCATATACTCTTGGAGAATCTGGTCTATACCAACAAGCAGTCAATTATTACGAAAAAGCTCTGTTGCTCAAACCAAATGATACATTAGCTTTACACAATTTAGGTATAAATCTATTACATGCTGGTCGGGTAAATGAATCCATAGCACGCTTTAGAAAAGCACTTCAATATAATCCTAAAGATTTTAAAACATTACGTCATCTTGGATATGCTTTTGCAGAGTCGTGTCAATATGAAAGTGCCATTACTTTTTATACCAAAGCTCTTAAAATTGAACCAGATGATCCGCAAACACATAAATGGATGGGATTTGCTTGTTTAGATGCAGATAAAATTGATACTGCTATAAATCATTTTAAAAAGGTGCTTGAATATACTCCTGATGACCCCTTTACATATGACAGCTTAGGATTTGCAAACTTTATTTTAGGCAATAAAGAAAAAGCCATAGAATACTGTCAAAAAGCTATTAAGTTAGACCCAAATAATTTAATATTAAAAATGAATTTTTCTGAGATTGCACTTATGACAGACCAATGGGATCTGGCTTTAGAAATGACTAAAAAATCCTTAAATGAAGAAGGTCTACCATCAGCTCACCACCTTGCCATGCGAATAATAAAAACGATTTCCTTAGTATGCAAAAATAAAAGACAAGAAGCAGCTGATGAAGCTAAAACAATATTAACTGTTTATCCAATAATTAAATCTTTTGATGATTCTTTATGGAACTATAAAGGTATAAAAAACTATGTAAAGAATTCAAAAAATCTTAATGAAACTGACAAAGGTTTTTTTAAAAGTTTAATTGCAAAGGTTCAACCACTAAACATTTTAGATATAAAATCAAAATCTAAAAGCCTGTCACCAAATGATATCTTACCAAAAAGGTCTGGCGAAATTAACTGATGTGCGATATACCATCTGAAAATTATCACCATGTACCTGTTTTATCTGATGCCGTAATAAAATACTTAAAATGTCAACCTGGAAAAATCTATGTAGATTGCACTTTGGGAGGTGCAGGTCATTCAAAACTTATATTAGAAAGAATTGAGCCAGATGGAAAACTGATTGCTATTGATCAAGATCCAGCATCAATCCAAAATGCACATAACAAATTCAAGAGTAGAAATCTAATATTGGTAAAGGATAATTTCAAAAATATCTCATCCATACTAGATCAGTATAATTTTTATGGAGCTGATGGTATAGTTGCTGATTTAGGATTGTCTTTATATCATATTCGTCAAAGTGGAAGAGGCTTTTCGTTTATGACTGATGAACCTCTTGATATGCGTATGAATCCAGACTCCAAAATAACTGCTAAAAATATAATTGATACATTTTCAGAACAAGAATTATCACGTCTTTTTTGGGAGAATGGTGAAGAAAGATTTTCCAAAAGAATTGCACGAAATATTGTTCTGCAAAGATCTAAAAATCCAATTAATACAAGTGGTGATTTATGTAAAATTATCAATTATTCAATTCCTAAAAAAAATAAAAATAAAATAAAAATTCATCCTGCTACACGCGTCTTTATGGCCCTCAGGATTGCTGTTAATGATGAACTAAACATTATTCAAACCTTTTTAAATGATGTTTTGCAATGCCTTAATGAAGGTGGAAGGCTATGTATTATTAGCTTTCATTCTTTGGAAGATCGTCTTATCAAACAAGCTATGCGAAAGTGGGAGTCCCCTTGTACTTGCCCCAAAGATTTACCTGTTTGTGTTTGTAAAAAAAAATCAAAAGGAAAAAGTATTGTCAGAAAAGGGGTTGTTGCAGATAAAGACGAAATTAAAAGAAATCCTATGTCAAGAACAGCACGTATGAGAATTTTTGAAAAAATTTCTCATAAATAAGAGTCCATTTTATTTGACATGATTAACGCTTCATGTATAACAATATTGTATTTCATTCTCGAACAAAGTTTATAAAGATTTAGGCAAAAAACAAATGCTTGGTACTTTGTATAATGGGTAACCAACAAATTATTTTAACATTTTATTTAATTTAACCATTGACCAATTTAAGTTGGTGTTTTTTTGTATATTAACACATTAAAAATATAGAATAAATATGTTAATAAGCTGATATTTAGAATTATTATTTCTACCATATCAAATGAAAGTTTTTATTTATGG
>Ga0272440_1002288_pt1 | contig 15068 bp, 5 predicted proteins | sample SSMMMBAug17_FD_192440 | JGI IMG/M metagenome (GOLD analysis project Ga0272440, IMG submission 192440) | Marine sediment archaeal communities from Little Sippewissett salt marsh, Falmouth, MA, United States - SSM-MMB-Aug17 | ecosystem: Environmental > Aquatic > Marine > Wetlands > Sediment ... | reverse complement strand
TTCTGGGGGGTGAGTCGGATTTTTGATTGGCAAAATTATCCTTCTTTCTAAGACAAATGTGCTGCAAGATTAAAATTGGGATAAATATTGAGTGGATAACCAGTCTTCGATCTGGTTCCGCAATCGCCTCATTGCTCAACTGGTTATTCATTTGCTATAAAAAAACATTGAGGTTTTTATCTTTGATTGAAGACATCGAGTAATACATATATTTAATAACCAATCGGTTCATCGGATTCGCTGAGGCTCACCGCTGACCTTGTTGTTATCCTTGTAAAATTGGGGCATTGAAGACTGAAACAAAAATATAATTATTGATTTTAGTTTGTTTTACAATATTTTTCACATGAGATTGAACACTGAGTAGCCACGCACCAGATTATTGGTTGTAAAGGTAATATAATTATGATGAGTGAGTCGCTGATACAGCACGCTACAGAATTAAATCACTGACATTAAACAAAGCGCGGGGTGATGACTATTGAATAGCCAAGCGACAGCTTGAATCCCTGACAACAACCATAGTGCATGAAGACTACAGTTGAGCAATGACGAAGTACTTTATATTACTGACATATGCCAAAGTCCGAGGAGATGACTGCTAAGCAGTCATGCGACAGTTTTAATTACTGAAATTAAAGAAAGCTCGTGGAGTCAGTATATTGAAGATAGATGGACGCCCATACCACAGCTTAGTCTCTGACAACAACCAAATTTCGAAAAATGATTTAATTATCCAGTTTCTGCATATCATTCAAATTTGAATGTTATGCAATCAAACAGAATTATCTTTCAAATTTACATTTAACAAAGGCATTAAACTACATCTTTTGTATTTGTCCTAACTAACATAACCAAACCAATCAAGCTACTAAGCCGGTCATTTTGGAATTATAGTGTGCAAACTTGTGACTAAAAATTGTAATAAAAATTAATCATTGCTTTTTTGTTTGTTATACAATATTTTCATAAGAGACTAAACTGAGATTCACGAAGCCAATAATAGACCGATAATCCAATAAAATACAAAAAATATGATTCATCTGATTCAATAATAGATTATAATAAAGTTATCAATGGTTTCTGCATGGAAATAAATCTAATAAAACACAAAAAGTATTTATAGAAACCCATTTCATTGGATAATTTTCCGATATCCACCCAATAGTATATAAATTCTTCAAAGAGGTAAAGAAATATGAAAAAAATTCTATTAGCAACAATAATATTTGTTATCATTTACTTTGGGATCAATTTGAATCTCTTTGCTTATGATTATTACGACTGCATTTTCTCACCAAACTCAACATATTGGCAATTCTCACACCAAAGTGCCTATCGTCTGACTACTGGAAAAACTGCAAACAATACACCAACAGGACACATTCAAGTTCAAACAGAGGGCATGCCGTCTATAAATCAAGGCAGTCTAGTGATTTATATCAATGGAAGCTCTGTTTCGTTATATACTGATCCAAATTTGGAGAATAGTATCGGTAAGAACTACTCGTATCAAGCCGGTTCTTCAAATAAAGAACTTTGGTTTTATACTGGCTTTGGCCAGGATTGTGAAATTAAACTCAAACATATTGAAGTACAAACATGGTATGTTACCTGGAATATGGCTGTTTCATGTCCAGATTCAAATAGTAACGCGCCAACCATTAAAATAAATCTACAACCCGATTCAAATGATTCTCTTGCTCTTGGTCAAACTGTTCCTGTTCAATGGACAATTACATCTTCTAATACCATAACTCATAGCCACTTGTCCCTTTATCAAAACCAGGTGAAAAAAAGAACCTTGTGTCAGCCTGATCGAGGTGGTTTTATAAACTACCTTTGGTTTGTAACAGATATTCCATCAGGAAGTGGTTATCAGTTAGGTTTTTATGCTAAAGACAACAAAGGTAATGAGGCTGAAATAAAAGCTAATGTCTTTTCAATTGGCTCAGAATTAATTTTTAATATTCCAGGTTACTTACTGGGTAGTCCTGAAAAAAATGGTAATGCAACTCCTGAAGTGGGATTTGGTGTTAATTCTGTCAGTGGGAATTTTTATCATAATGAAACAGATGTATCTTTGCCAGGAATCGAATTACCTTTTACATTTACCCGGCATTATAACAGTCAAGCTATTCCAATTGACTCTTTTGGCGTTTTACTGAATTCGCCTTTTGGATGGAATTGGAGCCATTCTTATCTTATCCAATTACGCATGAATACTTCTAAAACAAAAGCGGAACTTATATGGGATGATGGAAGACGTGATTTATTTGAAAGAACAGGAAATGAATGGAGACCTGTTTCACCTGGAAACTTCTCAAAATTAAATGAAAACTATGATGGCGCGGCTTGGTGCATTAAGACAGAAAAACAGACAGAATATCTGTTTGATAGCACACTCAAGCTTTATCAAATGAAGTCGCGCACAGGCCATTCGGTATATTTGCAGTATGATGGCCACAAGCTCTCACGTATTATCGATACAGCAAAACGAGTGATTTCTTTTTCATATACAGACAACAAAATTACACAAGTCGATATACCACCATCACGTCACTTGAGATTTGCTTATACAAAAGGTGGTTTGTTGTCTAAGGTTTGGGATATGCGAGGAAATTATCATCGCTATGTATACAGAAATCAAAACCATTTTGCTATGCTTATAGAAATACACCAGGCAAACGTTGATTCTGATAGCAGTATCAGGCCAAAACTTCAAATTATTTACGATGACAATTATCGTGTGATTGAACAACATACTGCACACACATTGACCGTTGACAGTTCGGGCTATCTATTTGATTGGAATATACCGAAAACCTTAGTTTACAATTCGCCCACCGGAAAAGGGGCATCATTTTATTGGAATGAAAATGGACAGGTTTATAAAATCGTTCCTTATAATTATCCAGCAGGTGTTGAAGAAAATTTTACTTATGCAGCTTCTTTTGGACCGCAATCTGTCCTGACAAAAACATTAAAAGATGCAAATAATCAATTATTTTCTTTTTCCTATGGGGATAAAAATAGTCCGAATCATCCCAGCCAATTTGATCTACCGGATGGTCGTTTTTTTTCATACGCATACAATCCCACACATGATTTAGTCTCATTAAAGACACCAGAAGGTATGAATGCGGATTGGATTCGTAATCAATATGGGAAAACCGAATTAATTAATATAAAAGGTAAGCATATTCCATCGGTCATTCAAACAAAAATGACTTATCAACCCGATGGCCAGCTCAGCCAGGTTTCTAAAGATAATGTGATTAAATATAAAGTTGAATCCTTAACTGAAGACGGTCAACCCCTTGAAGTAAAACATTATGTTTCTGCCACTTCATATCTTACAACAAAATATATGTACGATAGTGCAGGTCGCTTAGTAAGTTCACTTGACCACCGAGGCACTTACACTTGTTTTTATTATGATAACAATGACAACCTTACAAATCTTGTCGAAGGTTTGACATCTGCCTGTTCGTTAGCACCTGCGTCTGCATCCATAAGGCATACGCATTATGAATTTGATGCTGAAAATCGATTGATCACTTTAACAGAAGGGCTTGGCGGTGATGATCCTTTAGTTGTTAAGTATCTGTATTCAGATTATACAGGGATGCTTCAAGAAATTAAATCCAGTAATCGTTCTGTAAAATTTAACTATGACGATCATCAGAGACTTTTTGAAATATATGATAATTCCACAGGTCGAAAAGATAGATTCTATCAACATTCCGGTGGACTTGTGGAAATCGTTAATGCCAATGCCAATAAAAGCCAATCAAGTTCATCACAGATAGAACGTTTAGAATATGATGTTAATGGCAACCTTAATCGTATCAGTTCATGTCAGACGCTTGAATACCCCGATATATCAAACAGTGGATGCATATCTCATGATCAAAAGTTTAAATTTTTCTATAATTCTAATAATCAAATTCAACAAACGTTAGCGTCTTTAAAATTAAATAAGACTTCTCCAAACAACGAGCGTAAAACGACTTATCAATATACAAATGATGGCAGAACTATTACAGTTATACAAAATACAGGAACGCATAGTGGTGAGCAAAACATAGAACAACTTAAAAAAACACAAATAGAATATGATGCAGCAGGTCGTCTTGTAAAGGTAACTGAATTTGATAAAGAAAATGCATACATCACAAGAGCAACATATGATAATGATGATCGCCTAATCAGAATTGTTGATCAATCTAACTTGATAACTTCATATACCTACGATCGTTTAGGCCGTTTGCTTTCCCTTTCTGACTTAAGTGGAACTTTAAAATGGGAATACGATGACAATACCGCTAAAGTGAAGAGAATCAATTCTGATAATTCTTTTATAATAAGCACTTATGATCGTTTAGGTCAATTGTCACATCAGACGACCAGTGATGGCAATACTTTTTCTTTCTTTTATGATGACAGAGGCCGATTGATCAAAGAAATATGGTCAGATTCAAAAAACACTTACGAACGAAACTATACTTATAATACCTTTGGTGAATTAATACTATTATCTGGTCCTTTTGATCAGGACATTACATATACAAGAGATTCTGCCGGACGTATTACAAGTAAAAGTTATGCAGGAATAACGATACAGTATACTTATGATGCATTTAATAATATCGTTGCAATGAATACCCCAGCAGGAAATTTTCAGTTTTCCTATATGCCGAATACTATGGATTTGGAAAGTATCGTTTTTCCCAATGGCATACAAACAGACTACCAAAGAAATGCATTGGGTGAACTGGAATTATTAACTGCACATCACAAGAATGGTAACCTTGTTCTTCAATATGATTTAACACTGGATGCTTTGGGGCGACGAAAACAAATTTTATCAAACCAACCGCTAGCACCTGAATATATTGAAAAAGAAATTCATTTTCAATATCGAACAAATGGTCTTCTCGAAAAAATAGGAGAAAGTCCTGTGAGTTATGATGCCCGTGGCAATATTATCTCACTCCCTTATCCCCTAGCTGGAAGCTTTGAGTATGATGTCATGAATCGATTAATTAAAGCTGATGCAACCAGGCATTATTATGACAGTCAACGCAATCGAATAAAAACTGTAAGAAATGGAATTGAAACACGCTATCTTCAAGATGTTCAAACAGACTTATCATATATTCTTGCGAGCATGGATGCAAATAATAACAATTTAGAAATATTTATTTATGGCCCCGGTGGATTGCTGGCAAGCATAAAAAATAATATCACGCGATTCGTTCATCAGGATTTCAATTATAACGTTGTCGCGAGAACAGACATAAATGGAAAGGTAATCAGTTCTTTTGCATATACACCTTATGGTATCAATACAGGGCAAAAAGGAGAAACAGATTTCTCATTCCGATTTGCAGGTGGCCTGGGCATAATGACAGATAAAGAAGGCATTATTCAAATGAGAGCGCGCTACTATCATTCTGGTATCAGACAATTTACTTCAGCCGATATCGTTCCTGGTTTTTTGGAAAGACCTCAGTCTTTGGGACGATATTCATATATTGAAGGAATGGCTTTGGGTGGGGTTGATCCAAGTGGCTTGTTATTATCAGAGGTAAGAAACGCTATAAAATCTATAGTAAACTACGATAAGGTGATAAAAAAAGTAACCAGGATTGATTTACGAAAAGGAAAAAGAAATGTGTTCACTCCCATTCGAAAAAGAATTGTTAAATCAGCAAGAAATTTACAAAAAAAAATAAAAAAAATACCAGGATACAAAAAAATGATATCTTTTTCAAGAAAAGCCAATTATCCTCTGATGATGCTTGATATTGGAAACAGGGAATTAGAAACTTCTAGCTATATGTTTATTAATGATATTGAAGAAATTTATTCATCCCCATTTTATATAAAAGCAGGTGTCTATACATATACAGCACTGGATTCTGTTAGTTATGGCTATTTGAGGCACAATCTAAGAACAATTTTGCACAAAATTCCACAAATAGAGTCTTTTCTTCCTGGATTAGACAAAAGAATTGATCAGATTAACATGATAAATGCACCAGATGCAATTAAATCCGGAGTTTTAGATGGTTTAAACGCTTGGAAATGCATAACTTTTTCCCCAGAAAAATATGGTGTAAAATCGAGATTTAACTGTTTTAATAGATAATTACTTACTGCTATCAAAGTATCATGAATATCATAGATTTATTTAATATTGTTTTCAATAATAAGAACTTGGAGTATACATGCAAAAAACAATGAACATCTTATTAATGACATTTCTCTCATTGACGCTAATGATTAGAGTCAATGCAGAAACATTTACCCATATCAATACACATGACGCTCTTAATCGTTTGATTGAATCTAATATTAATGACGAACAAGCAATCAAATATCATTATCATGGTAATGGACGAATCGATTATATATTGATAGAAGGAAAAGATTTTATTCAAATGGGAGAATCTCCATCTTTAAATATCTGGAGCGAAACGCAATCAGGAAGTATTTCTGTCCTTTTCACTTTTACTGCCGATACAAATGATAAAGAAACACCAAAAGCAGACCTTCTTGTCAGGTGGGATTTTGATAATGATGACAAATGGGATACTCCTTTTAATTCATCAAAACAAGTAGATTATCAGTTCATATTGGCCGGTAAAAAAACAATTAAGGCAGAAGTTAAAGATACTGATGGAAACACAACTCAAAATAGCATGGTTTTCAACGTTTGCGATAATGAATCCAATCAGCCCCCCCAGGCAATTATCAAGTCAAGTGTTGCAGATAAAGTAATATTGGGAACCTATATCAGTTTTTCAGCACTTGATTCCTTTGATCCTGATGGTAAAATTGTCAGGTATGAATGGGATTTTGGAGATGGTTCATCAATATCGATTCACAATAGTCCCAGCCATCTTTATTTAAACAAAGGAACATATAACGTTCAACTCACTGTTAAAGATGATAACTGTGGTGTCAGCAAAGTTACGAAAACCATTTCAGTCATTGAATCCACCATACCTCAGTCGCCCTTGATTTCTATTGATAAAGATTATTTTTCCATTAATCAAGGACAGCATCTATCTATTCCTTTAGGCATTATTGACCCAGATTCTTCACATTTTAACGTGACTTCAGATGGTGCAACTGGAGGATACATTAAATGCTTTGGTGGACAGTATTCCTTTGAATGGTGTCCTTCAGGTGATATTTCTGGAACATTTGAAGTGAATATTCAGGTTGTCGACTCTATTGAACTTTTGGCAACAAAAAACATAACAATTAAAGTCAATCCTGTTTCAAACCCGGCGATTAATCAGTGGCGATTCATAAAAATGTCTGAACTGAATTTTAATTATAATTTGAATCATTTGGATATTGACGCCAACTATGTATATATCAGTGGTGGTAAAATCAATGGTATTGTCCCAATCAACGTTTCCAACACTTCAGCACCAGTGATTCATCCTTCAATTGATACACCAGGAAATTCCTACTATATAGATGTCGAAGGCTCATACATTTATGTTGCAGATTACAATGATGGCATTGGAATTTACACAAAAGAAAGTTCGCCTTCAAAAATAAATAACTATGTTCCACATCAAAGTGGACAATTATTATTTGTTACTGCTACAGGATCAATTGTATTTGGTAAAAATTTAGATGGAACATTATATGTTATCGATGCAAGTACCCCTTCCTCACCGATTTTGTATAATAGCATTGAAGGTGTTGGCGGAGTTCGAATGGATACATGGAGCGGTTTAGGCTATCTTTATGTCGAGACATCCACTGGAATCAAAATAATTGACTATCGAACACCTTCTTCGGCAACTGTTTATGGCACAGTTATCCCTGGAAATATTAGACGTATATTTGTTCAAAAAAGTACAAACCGCTTATATGTGGCCAGAAATTATGTAGAATTAGAAGTTTATGATATCACGAATCGCATCTCACCGAAATTGATTGCATCTGAAACAATGGATGGGTATGTCAAAGACTTTACTGTAGATGAATCTGACAGAATTATTGTCTTTTGCGATACCTCTATATACTTAATGGAAATCAATGGGAATACATTCAAGAAATTGTCTCAATATGTAATTGATTATGAAATATTTTCAATGACTGTCCAAAACAGCAATATTTATGTGACCGGCAGTAACAAATTTTGTATTTATCAATATCAGAATGCTGATAACCATACGCCAATAGCATATAATCAAAGTATTACATTAACAGAAATTCCAACAAGGCCTGTTTCTATTAAATTAGATGGTTTTGACCAGGATGGAAATACCTTGCAATACATTGTTGACAGCGAATCTACCATCTTTAGTGGCAACGCACCAAACATGGAATTTCAGGCATCAACTTTTGGCACATATTATTTTGAATTCAAAGTCACTGATGGCTTTGCAGATAGTCCGCCAGCAACAGTTGTGGTTTCTCTTATAGATGAGTGCAATGAGAAAACATATTACTATGATGGGAATGATCATGATGGCTTTGGTGATCCCAAACAGTTTATTGCAGCCTGTTCTCAGCCCACAGATTTTGTAGATAACAAAGCTGATCAATGCCCTGGTGACAGCGAAAAAAAATTACCTGGTCATTGTGGATGTGGTGAAAGCGACACGAATTATCGGTTATGGTATTATGATGGCGACCTTGATACATTCGGAGATCCAGATAGCAATAAACAGGCTTGTACAAAACCACAAGATTATGTTGCTGACAATTCAGACCTTTGCCCGGGTGATAAGAATAAAAAATCGCCTGGAAATTGTGGTTGTGGGGAAAACGAAAAAAACTATCAACTATGGTATTATGATGGTGACCACGACACATATGGTGATCCTAATAATACCAGACAGGCCTGTTCTCAACCTCAAGATTATGTGACAGATCAATCAGACCTTTGTCCTGATGAAGCATCAAAAAAAGAACCTGGTTATTGTGGCTGCCATTTGAGTGATACCCATTATAAAATATGGTATTTTGATGAAGACAAGGATACCTATGGAAACCCAAATATTTGGAAGCAAGAATGCTTTCAACCAGAAAACTATGTGGATAATAACCTTGATCAATGCCCTACTGTCTATGGAAAAGATACCAATTATTGTGGCAAATGCGGGCCAGATGATATGTGTTGTCCGCAATGGGATTATGTCAAAGATCATCATCAAATTATTAATTATTTAGACCTTGGTGCTTTTGCTGATCATTGGTTAGAAACCGAAGATCATGAAAATTGGGATTCGCGATTTAATCTTAGCCCTGTTTTGGATCCCAACACTGGGAAACAAGTTATTAATTATTTGGATTTGGGTGTTTTTGCAGATCATTGGCTTGAATCAAGCCCGTGCTCAGAATAAAAAAAGGATAATTCATATGTTTTTTCAACAAACAAGTCATTTAAATAAATTGAAAGCAATTATATTCTTTTTTATTAATTGTATATTTTTGATCTGTATAAACTCAGCTATTGCTGGTCCTAATTCAAACGCTTCCTGTGCTTTGGATTTGGATTATACAACACCTGAAATTGACTCCTCCATTTCAGTGACAGCAAATTCAAATATTTGGATTGCAGTTATTGCACAAAATGTTCAAAACCTTGATGGTTATCAGGTTGAAATTGAGTATGATCCTAATCGGCTTCAATTTTTATCAGGGATTGAAGATAATCCAATGGGAGGCATAACAAACCTTCTTAAAAAAAATGGGGGAACAACAGTTGGGTTTCAAGCTTTGGAAAAATCGAATGGTTTAATCAATGTTGCCAATGCGTTGGCAGGAAATAATTCTAATCAGGCACCTGAAGGTAATGGTGTTATTGCAATTATTCAATTGAAATTACTTGATGAATTGGTTGATAATTGTTTGGACTTGTCGAATGTTCATTTTCTTGATTCCCAGCAAACTAACGACAGTATTCTAGAGTTGAAAAGTGCTGTCATAAATCCTTTTGTTAATACTCCGCCACAGATATCAAAGATTGAAGATCAACTTAGACTATCTAATAAACCTATTGGCCCGATTACTTTTACGATACATGATAATGAGTCTTTGGTTGACTCACTGGAATTGGCTGTTGTATCTTCGAATCAAGAGCTTGTACCTAATGAAAATATTATTATCAGTGGGTCTGGTTCAGTCAGGGAATTGACAATCCTTCCAGCAGAAGACTTGCTAGGAACCGCTCAAGTCGAGATAAGTGTTAGTGATGGTGCGATTAGTAGAACAACTGTTTTCATTTTAGTCATAGATCCTTATTGGTCATATGCTACAGATATGCATCTAACTTATCAGTATACTGATAAAATTGTTGTTACTTGGAATGTAGATTCAATGATGTTTGATGATAGTACATTTCATATTTGGCGTTATAAGAATAGTGATAAGAGATCAGCTCAATTGGTCGCATCAAATATAAATTCCCCTTATACTGATTTCAATGTAACCTGTGAATATGAATACAGATATATCTTGGAAGAAAGGAGTATCCAGCAAAATTATTCATATGTTAAAATCAAATCTGGAGTTTTAAAATTAGAAACTCCAATCTTAACATCGGCTAGTTATAGGTCTTATACAGATAAGATCAGCATAGGCTGGAAAGAAAGTCCTTGTGCAACAGAGTATGAAATACGGCGAACAGCTGATGTTGAAAGTCCAGAATATTCTGTACACATTGCCAGGATTACAGAAAATGTATTTGATGATTATGACCCCATTCCTGAAAGACGCTACTTTTACTGGATTCGTGCTATAAATCAATATTCATATAGCGATTTGAATCCATTACCAATATCTGGCATGAGAAGATTGGCGACCCCCAGATTTATTAAGGCAAGTAATTGTGAATATAAAGATCGGATTATAGTGGAATGGGAACCGGTAATTTGGAAATATGGAAATCGGGATATATTGGTAAAATCTTACAAAATAACATTTTTTGAATGTGATAACAATGTATTATCAGAATCTATTTGGACTGGTAAAGCATCATACACATTTACAAATGAAATTATTCCTGGTAGAAGATATTGCTTTCAAGTTCAAGCTGCGAATGGTTTTGGGTGGAGTGAATTTAGCGAAACAACTACTGGAACGATGAAATTACCAGAACCTATAAATGTTTTTGCAGGCCAGGGTAATGAAAAAAATGTTCAGCTTTCCTGGGATTTATTAAATTATGCAACCGGTTATGAAATTTATCGAACGTCAAGCAAAAGCATGCCATCAATTTCCGATAAAATTAGCGGAGAAGCATTAATTCTAACAAACACTTACATTGATAATGACACATCACAACGTTATTATTACTGGATAAAATCCAAGTTCGAATATAACGATTGTGGTGGTGCAGACCAGTTATTCAGCGAACCAGCTGAAGGGTGGCCCCAAAACGCCCAAACCAAATATTTTAATAAATCATGGACAGGCAATCCATATAATCGAATGAATTTTTGGATTCAATCCATCAATGGATACACAAGCAAACCCGGAGACGAAATAGCTATCTACGATAACGATCTTTGTGTTGGAAGTTCAATTATCAGCTATACAATTTCTAAAAGTAATCCTCTACTCATTGAAACATCGCAGGATGATGGAAGAAACAATGGTTTCATTTCTGGTAACCCAATCAATATAAAAATATGGAACTCAAGTGAAAATACCGAAATTAATGTCATTCCTGTTTTTTACGATATTGAAAGCGAACAATTAAAACATATCAATAATTTTGAGCCAGTCAGCGATTATGCCCTTTCATTGAATGCGGGTTATTTAATTGAATCACAAATAATCTCTATCCAAAGCGGTTATAACATTATCTCATTTCATGTTGACCCTTTTAATAAAAATTTGATGACACAGATGTCTCCCTTAATACAGCACAATACCTTGTATAAAATCATTGATCAATCCGGATCATCCATTCTAAAGGTGTATGATAATTGGAGTAATACAATAGGAAATCTTGAACTAAGCGAAGGTTATCAAATATTTGTAACAGAAGATTCAGAGTTGACAGTTTCAGGCTTAAAAGTTGATTTACCAAAAGAAATTCAACTGTCCAAAGGATGGAATATTGTGGGATATCCATGCGGTTATTCTCAAACAGCCCAAACTCTTCTAAAACCATTGATTGATTCTGGAAATTTAATCAAAGTTATCGGCCATAGGGGATCTATCTTACAAGTATTCGGAGAATGGAGGGATCAACTGACCTCTTTTTTCCCTGGCGAAGGATATCAAGTAAAAGTAAATGCCAGTTCAATCCTCTTGATTGATAATTTTTCATTTCGCAAGAAGTCCAAAAATTTTTCAGATAATTTAAAAATGTATTTATCTAATACGCCAAAAAATATTTCGAATCAATACCACCCCATATGGGAAGGCAACCCATATAACCGAATGAATCTTTGGGTTGTTGAATTAAATGGTTATGACTATCAAACTGGAGATGAAATCGGAGTGTTTGATACCAATAAATGCGTTGGTGTTGGTGTAATTCAAGGCAAAATTTCAAAAGATCAGCCCTTAATCATCACAACATCTCAGGATGATGGCAGCCAAAATGGATTTACCAATAATAATCGCATTGATATCAGAATATGGGATTCTAACAAAAATAAAGAAATAAGATATGTAAACCTGGCATTTGAACAAATCAGTGATGGTAAGCCACTAATATCTCAACCTACTTTTAAAGGAACCGAAGACTATGGTGTAAGAATAGATGTTCCAGAGATTACAATAAATGATGTTATTGTTGCTTTACAAATCCTTAGTGGTGTAAAACATAGTTTCAACTATTCAGTCGTTGATATTGATCATGACCAAACCATCAGTATGATAGAATTGTTGTATCTTATGCAAACAATGAAATAGATGTAAGTAATTGAAAAAATTATAATCATCAAAAAGAATGAATCTGGAGAGAGACATTGGATAACTCTGTAAACAAAACAAGTCTTATAAACAATCCATTAATGTTAAGCCAATTGACAGTAAAAGGCTTTAAATCATTCAGTGATAGTGAACAAATCATAAAGCCAGGTAATCTGACAGTGCTTTTAGGAGCAAATGGTTCAGGAAAAAGCAACCTTGTATCATTGTTTAAAATGCTCAATTATATGATGAAAGAAAGGCTCCAACTATATGTCGGAGAACATGGAACATCAGAATCATTACTTTTTTATGGACCCAAGCATACAAAGAGTATTTCTGCAACACTAAACTTCAACAATATGTTTGCATATTCTTTTACCTTAAACCATGGTGCGGGTGATACTTTAGTATTCAATAAAGAGTCTTTTATCATTTACAATGGAGATAATTCACCATCAATTATTGATTTGAATCCTGATATCAAAGAGTCGGGATTTCAGAAATTTTGCGAGACATCGGACAATAGCAATATTAAACGACTCTTTGAATATTTAATGAACTTAAAAGTATTTCAATTCCACGATACAACCAATGAGTCAAAAATAAGGAATAAGATATATATTAATGACTGTAAATTGCTTCATACCAATGGTGGCAATTTATCCGCTTTTTTGTTTGCTATGAAAAATACTCCGGAAAGAAAAAAGTATTATGATCGAATAATCAGATACATTAAACAGATTATTCCGAGATTTGAAGATTTTGTGCTTGAACCTTTTATGATGAATAATGACTATATTCAATTAAACTGGAAAGAGAAATCCTCTGATTATATATTTGGTCCACATCAACTTTCTGATGGTTCACTCCGATATATCGCACTTGCATCGTTGCTGCTTCAACCGCCAGAAACATATCCATCATTTATTATTATTGATGAACCAGAATTAGGACTGCATCCCTCAGCAATATCATCATTAGCTGGAATGGTCAAATCTGCCAGCCAACATCATTCGATTCTTTTGGCAACACAGTCAACAAATCTAATTGATGAATTCCAACCTGATCAGATTTTGATTGTTGAAAGACATCAAGAAAAACGTTGTAGTGAACTAAAACGATTAAACAAAGAAAAATTAAAAGAATGGATTGAAAGATATAGTATTAGCGAACTGTGGGAAAAAAATGTTATTGGAGGCCGATTGTGAAACAATTTATAAGACTCCATATTCTCGCAGAAGGTCAAACTGAAGAACGATTTGTAAAAGATACACTTTCAGAGCATCTTGGAAAATTTCAAATATCAACCGATGTTAGAAGCGTATATACAAGCAAAGATAAAAACAAATTTTATCGTGGCGGACTGATCAGTTATCAAAAAGCTAAAAAAGATATACTCTCTTGGTTAAAAGAAGATTCCAACGCTGATGCAAGATTTACAACAATGTTCGATCTATATGCTTTGCCAAAAGATTTTCCTTTTTACAAAGAATCAAAAAACATAATGAATCCTTATCAAAAAGTGGAATCTTTAGAAAAAGCATTAAAAGAAGATATCAACGATTTACGTTTTATTCCATACATACAACTCCATGAATTTGAAACGCTTGTGCTTGCAAACCCAAAAAATCTTGAACTTGAATACTTTGATAATAACAAGGCAATTCAAACTTTACAAGCAGTTTTAAATGAACATAAAGGAAATCCAGAATTAATAAATGAAAATCCAGCCTCAGCACCTTCAAAAAGGATTTTTGATGTCATTCCAGAATATGATAAAGTAAATGTTGGAGCAGTCATAGCTGGGATAAATGGCATTGATTTCTTAAAGAATTCATGTGAGCATTTTAAAAGTTGGATTGACACTTTGGAGGGAATGTCAGTTATTTAGAGAATCAACAAAATCAGTTTAAAAATTATTCAAAATCAATAATTGATATGTGATGAGCAAAAAAAAATATACAGACTTCAGCCTTTGTGAGTGGAGTTTCATACCACAATATAATGGATTTCCTACTGAGTTTGTTTATACATAACCAATCGGTTCAGCGGATTCGCTGAGGCTCACCGCTGACCTTGTTGTTATACTCCCAATTTTGTACGTTTAGATCATGTAACAAAAAATCGATTGTATTAGAAGTTTGATTGTAAACAAATTT
>Ga0272440_1002287_pt1 | contig 15074 bp, 10 predicted proteins | sample SSMMMBAug17_FD_192440 | JGI IMG/M metagenome (GOLD analysis project Ga0272440, IMG submission 192440) | Marine sediment archaeal communities from Little Sippewissett salt marsh, Falmouth, MA, United States - SSM-MMB-Aug17 | ecosystem: Environmental > Aquatic > Marine > Wetlands > Sediment ... | reverse complement strand
GCGGTCGGCATTCCGGCAGTCGGCATACCGGCAGTTGTTTGTCCCATTGGTGGTATGGTTGATGGTTGCCCGGACGTTGGCATACCCGCAGTTGTTTGCCCCATTGGTGGTATGGTTGATGGTTGCCCGGACGTTGGCATACCCGCAGTTGTCTGTCCCATTGGCGGTATGGTTGTTGGCTGGCCAGATACCGCAATCCCTGCGGCAGCCTGAGCGTTATATAAATTTTGCAAATCTTGCAATTGATTGACAGCACCACCATTTAGACTGATCAGGCGACTGCCGCAGGCTGTACATGACAGAGATGAACAAGGCAAGCCTCGTGGATGTTCATATACCACATTGCAACGTGGACAATAACAATACTGGGTTTGTTGATTCAGGTTGAGCAAACTGGTGCTGGTTGTTTGCGATCCTGTTCTGAGTTGATTCTGAGAAGGCACCTGGACATACGTGGTCTGCGGGACGAGATTCACTCCCAGACTTTGCTGACTGATTGATGGCACCTGCACATAACTGGATGATCCACTCACGATTCCAGCGACTGTTTGTTGATATTGGGGCACTATTGGAACAATTGTCTGATAATTCGTGGTTGCGCCTGATGCATCATAGTTCATTAAACGATTGCCACATTGGGGACATGTCAGGCCCGAACAGGGAACTGATGATGGATGCGGTACTGTTATTTGACAATAGGGACAATAACAGTAATCTGCTCGTTGGGTACTTCCGGCTACTGTCTGTGTATTATTTGCCGGATCCAGGGCTGGATCATATTTGCCCTGTGGCGGTATGGTGTAAGGCATACCTTTGTAGCCGCTTTGCTCTTCTTCCTCATCGTCATCATCGCTGGTAAATGGTGAACCACCAACTGGCACAAAGGACTGCATTTGTAACTGCGATTGTAACTGGGATGCCGCTGCATTGGATACCTGTTGAAGTTGACCGGTTTTATATAATTGCAAAATATCAGATACCTTGCCTGGGTTTGATGTAAATGGTATCACATTGTTTGCCAGCAACAAGCTGTAACACACCGGCCCATACATACCTGCTATGGATGCGCCCACACCTTTGGCAGCAACCACCTGCGAGGGTTGTATCGTTGGATTGGTCAAAGTGGGGTTGGCCAAAGCTTCAAACTGATTGGTCTGAATGTCCACAATTAGAAAATATGGGGCTGTCCGAAATATTTGTGCCATATATGCATTGAGATTGTTTGCTGTTGCAGCAATAGCAACACGTTGGGGAATACTTAAGCGCGTTGTGGATGAGGGCTGAGTTGTCGCCGCATTTGATGGATCCAGCTCAGGGTCATATTTTCCCTGGGGCGGAATTGTGTAAGGTATTCCTTTATATCCACTCTGCTCTTCGTCGTCGTCGTCATCTTCATCACTTGTAAATGGAGATCCGCCTGTGGGCAAAACATTTTGAGAATAGCTGTAACCCGGCAGGGATGAATCGGAAATGGGGTTGAGTTTACCGCCACGATATGCCTCAATACCTTCTGTTACTGTTCCTTGAAAAGCATATGGCACAATATTTAATGCAAACAATGCTGTATTGGCTCGGGCACCAAAATTACCCGCAATTACTGCGTTAATGCCCTGAGATTGCAGAAACTGGGTTGTTATTGCACCATATGATCGGCTTGATGTTATTGCCGGGTTGTTAATTACCTGATATTGATTGGTTTGTGTATCAAACAAAAAGAAATAGGGCGCGGTTCCATACAGGGGGGCAATGCCGGATTTTAATTCTGTACCCAATGATGCAATTGCGACCCGACGCTGTATTGTTCCTGATGTTAATTGCGTGTTGAGGGGTACTTGAGTGTTAAGAGTTGTTTGGGTGTTGAGTGTCGTTTGAGTGTTAAGGGGCGTTTGGGTATTGAGTGTTGTCTGTACCTGTGTCTGATTGGCAGGATCCAGTTCAGGGTCATATTTTCCCTGGGGCGGAATTGTATAAGGTATACCTTTGTAGCCGCTTTGTTCTTCTTCATCATCATCAGTATCATCCGATGTAAAAGGCGAGCCGCCGGTGGGTAGCATATTGCGTGCCATACCCTGTGTAGTAGGGCTGGTTACCTGGGACAGAAGGTAAGATTCATATTGCTCCAAGGCATCAAATACCTTGCCATGATCCGCTCTGTATAATTGTAGATTTTGAACAATCAATGCCTGATAGACCTGAGGCCCATAATTTTCAGCAATAATTCCTGTTACTCCCTGAGAGACAACCAGTTGAACCGCAGCAATGCCATACATATTTGAAAAGGAATTGTTGTTGGGTACCACTGAATATTGTTTTGTTGGTATATCAACAATAATAAAATAAGGTGCAGAACCAAAATATGGAGAAAGCATGGCATCAAGGTTCTGGCCCATTGCTGCAATGGCCACACGTTTGGCCAGGTTTGTGTTTGCATAATCAATGGGTGCAGTATTACTGGATGGGGTGTCATCCACACTGCCGGCAACTGTAGCAACAGGAGGTAAGGTGTTGTTTTGCTCTATTCGTGCATAGACCAGACGACCGCCACGATATATTTCAAGAACCACAATGGGCTGGTCCTGGATATTGCGGTAAAAAGACTGAAGTGTCTCTGTTGGCTGACGATTGACCTGTGTGATAACATCACCGGCCAGAATGCCGGCCGCTTTAGCCAGTCCTGTTGCAGCAACAGATACAACCACCACCCCTTTGATACTTGCAGGTAACGAAAGATTTCTAACCAAATCATCAGACAGCGCCGAAATGGTGCATCCCCATTGTGTGGTAATTTGGGCATAACTGTTACTTGAATCAGATGAAGTGAGTGCGGTTCTTTGAAAATATGCTGATTGCGGCGCACCCAATTGGACATAAAAAGCACGTGTCAGGCCATCCCGATCCACAACAACTTTAATGACATCACCCGGTTCTTCATCTTTCAGGGTTTCCACAATTTCAGATGAATCCCTGATCCGCTCACGATCAAATCGGATAATGATATCACCCGGCTCAAGTCCGCTGATATCAGCGGGTGATGAAGGTGTCACGCTTGTAATAACCACGCCGGCATTGGATTTAAGTTTTAATGCGCCGGTCATGGCATCATCAAGATCCTGAATTTCTATACCCAGATAGGGGGTTGGACTGGTTGTACCAGATACTCTTCTCAGATTATTACTGCCAGATCCATTATAGGTGCTTGTGGAGTATTGGGTTGATGCGGAGATGTCTCCTCGTTCCTGATCCCCCAGCAATCTACGGAAAAGCTCTGGATAGAAATTGATCGCCAGCATGCCTGCAATTGCAATTGCGGCGATTACTATTACGACTGTCAGCCATTTAACTTTATTCTTTAAGGCAAGAAGTCGCTGCTCTTCTGCCGAAATTCTTTGAACATCATTCAGATTTTCCATTTGATATATTTTCCTTTCGCTCTTTCATAGACTTCATGAGAAGTTCTCCTGTGAATTATCAAAAAGCCTATTGTTATCCTTAGTTAAAACGCCCTCAACTGCATAATATCCCGCCGGACTGACATCGAGAAAACCCAATGTCGTATCCATATCAATAATTTTTGCAATAGCCTGTTTCACCCGATCACAAATATGATAACTGTGTGATAAGCTCATATCAGGCGAAACAGCCAGTTTTAAATCAATGGAGTAATATGGCCCCATGGTGCGCGTTCGTAAATAAACAATATCTTTAACATCTTGATCAGCCATGGCAGTATTTCTAACATTGGCCTCAATGTTTTCATCAATGGAATGATCTAAAATGCCATTCCAGGCATCTTTGACCATTTCATAAGCAGTTCGGGAAATGAGCAAAGCAACCAGAATCGCACCAATAGAATCCATGAGGGGCATGCCAATCAATGCACCAACAACGCCGACCAATGCAGCAATTGAGGAATAAACATCGGCTCTGTTTTCCCAGGCATTGGCAATCATTGCCGGAGATCTAAATCGAATGCCGCAGCAATAGGAATGACGAAACATCAATTCATTGCCGGCAATGGATATAAGCAGTCCGGCCAGTGCAATGGTATCTGGGTGTTGACTTACGCCATTAATAATATCAATTAATGATGAATAGATAATCAATACAACCACTGCAAACAGAGAAATACCAATAAACATGGATGCAATATATTCGGTGTTTCCATGACCATAGGGGTGTTCATCATCTGGTGGTGACTTGCTGATATGCAGACAGATCATAACAACCGCAGCAGTTAAAACATCAGCCCCAGAATGCACAGCATCAGCAAGGAGTGCTTTTGAATTACCTGCCACACCACACATTAATTTAATAGCAAACAGACCAATATTTCCCCATAATGCAACTCGACCCACATTGTCAGCGCACCAATAACATTCTGGAAATAATTGTTCGTTTTCTTGCTTGATGATCGTCTCACTCATTGGATCTTGCCTTTTTGTGTGGTTTCTGGTTCTACCTGGGGCCATTCTTTATGGGGTTTTCCGATAAAATGCGGCCATTCTGAGTCTTTTGAACCATAAAAGTAATCAAACATTGGGAACGAAAATAGCAGTGTAGCATACATATTGCCTGGAAACATTGAAATGGCTGTTGTGTAAACATTCACCTTGTCATTAAACACCACCCGATTTTCATACAATTGCATTTCAGCTTTGGTAACATCAGTCATCAATTGCTGGAATGGGGCGCTGGATGTCAGGGCGGGATATTGCTCGGCAACAGCTATAATTTTTTTGAGCATATTTTCCATGGGCGAATTGGCAGCTATTTTTAAATCCTTTTTCACCTTTTCCTGTATGTTTGTCCGCAGTGAACGCTCTCTGGCATCAACTGCCCGGTTGAAAACATTATCCTCATGTTCTACAAAACTGACAACGCTTTCAATCAAAACCGGTATGAGATTTGCCCGGTATTGCAGTGCGGCATAAACCTGGGATTGGGCGGTTACAACATCGTATCGCAATGTTGTCAGATGATTGAAATAGTAGATCACATGCCCGATCAATGCGATGCACACCACAATAATCAAAAGGATGATAACCTTTTTCAAAATCAACAGACTTTTTACCTGTCGGGTCAAAAAATATTTTAGCTCCTCAGAACTGATGCCTTCAGAATGATCCATAACCTATTCCATGTGTTTTTATCACCAGTCTGCCATAACATTGTTTATTATGGCCGACTGGCGAGCTATGATAATGTTTCTTCAAGCTCAAGAACGCGTTTCAGACAATCTAACGCTTTCTTGTGCTCATCAATACTGTCATAAGTCAGAGCCATGTTTTTAAATGCCTGAATAAATTTGGGATCAATTTCAACCGCTTTTGCAAAGTAGGCAATGGCCTTTTCGTAATTTTTCAGACGATCAAATGACTGACCCAGGCGAAAATTAATTTCAGCGGATTCGGGTTCCAGTTGAATCGCCTTTTTCAGGGCATTTACTGCTGTTTCAAATTCTCGCTGACGAATGTGAATAATGCCAATGCGATAATGGGCTTTTGTAAATTGATCATTTATTGCAATTACCTGCTGATATGCTTGAATTGCAGCGCCAAAATTGGATGCTTTTTCACAAGCAATCCCCAGTTGATAAAAAATTTCAGGATCATTGGGGTATTTTGATGCCAGCACTTGCATGTATTTGACACAACTTTGGGAATCCCCGCGAAGATCAGCAGCCCGCACCTTTTTCAGATACATGGCTTTTAGATCTTCAGGCTCTAAATTAAATATGCGTTTGTAGCCATCAACCATAGATTTAACACTGCGTCCAATCTTGATAAATGGCCATTGCAAATACATGGAAGCCGGGATATGTTCTTGATACGTTTGGCCCATATTCAAATTGGTATCATAATCATCGCGATTATTATTTTGTGCCAATTGTATCCTCCATGGTTTGCCCGGTATTGTGGTTTTCAGGAACTACTGTTTTCGATGGTGTTTCGCTAAAATTACTGATACCTGCCAGCAGTGCGACAATGCCACCGATCAACACCAACATGGGAATCAATACCCACAAAAGATCCATAAATTGATACCAATTAACAACAATTCCCCATAACCCAAGAGTAATTGCTATCAGTCCGATAATGATATGTTTCATAGTCAACTCCTTTAAAAATAAAGTTTGTGAATGTGCGGCGATTCAATCGCCAGGTTTTTTACAATAATTTCAAATTTTTTGGGAAAGCTAAAAACATAAATCCTTACATTTTAAAGCTTTTCCAATCATGCTGGATACGTTTTTACAGTGGTGACATGATTGATATTTGACAGTTTTTTAGAAATTTGTTTGCAAATTTCTGCCTCAATCAGATCAGTCTGGCGAATGGAATATTCTTTATTGACAGCAATCTGAATATCCACACACGTATTATGTCCGGCATGCCTGGATCTTACACAATAGGTTTTTTCAACCCCATCAACCGCAAGGATCAACTCTTTAATTGATGCTTCCAACTGCTCACCACCACTGCGATCCATGATACCATCCAAAGATTGTTTGATAATCCGAAAACTCAGCACAACTACCAGTAAGGAAATACTCAGGCTGCCAATTCGTTCCATAAAAAACCACCCCAGGAGGCCCGTGAATATCAAGCTATTACAAACAATTAGTGATGACACGATACTGACTGTTTGCAGCTTAATCATTCGTTTGGCTTCCAGATGTTCATGCACCTGCTTACCGCGAATATACAGAATAAGCAGAAAACTGGCTGCGATGGAAATTAAAGCAATGCTAAGGCCCATTCCAACAGGCTCCAGGTTCATTGGCACAAAAAAAGTCTTGAATGCCAGTCCCAAAATAATGGCTGCTGAGATAGATAAAATCGTGCCAACAAATAAAGAGCCAATATACTGGGCTTTCCCTTTGCCATAAGGATATTGGCTATCAAATGTTTCGGGATGGCTCATGTATTGTCCAAACAGGATGTTCGAAGTTGTCATGGCGATTGCGGCTGATGTCATCCCATCAATTAATAATAACTGACTGAATCCCATTGTCCCTGTTGTTTTTTCAAGAAAGCCAACCAGGATCTTGAAAACAGCCAGGCCTATATTGGTCCAGAATGCTCGCCAGCAAATATTTTTTATATCTGTTTCATGGCTTGCATTTGCCTTCAGGCCCTGGCTTTTTTCTCCCAGGGTTTTTTGGGTCAATAACTGTTCATTGAGTATGGACGCTGACATTTATATTTCACCCATCAATGCTTTTTCTGCTTTAATTTGACTGTATCTCTTACTTTTTTGACGTTTTGAGATATTTTTTACGCCGAGAAAAATATAGCAGCAGAGAAATCCCAGCAGAAATGATGTCATAATCACCAGAAAAACAGCGGTATCTGTTTTGGCAAAATAAAAATCCACATGAGCAGGTGATGAGTTCAGCACTATGAGAATACTCACCATTGCCACGGCAGTGATGACGCCCAGTATTTTAATTATTGATTTCATATGTATTATTCTTTCTTTCATTTAGTTATGGAACATATTTTGCCATCAAACGTTTTGCTTGATTGATCGGCAAAGCAAAACTAACCCCATTATAAACCCCTGTTGTGGAATATATGGCCATATTGATACCAATGACTTCACCATTCATATTAACCAGCGGACCACCACTGGATCCGCGGTTAATCGGGGCATCGGTTTGTATCATCTGTTTGTAGACAATCCCTTTAATCAATAAATCTCGGCGATTATCACTGATTATCCCATGTGTAACACTTTGTTCCAGACCGAAAGGATTGCCAATAGCCAGGACAATATCAGCAATTTCCATAAGATCCGAGTCGCCAATTGTGGCCGCAGGAAGCGGATAGGGACAATTAATGCGTAAAATCGCCAAATTGGTTCGTTTGTCTGTGGTCATAATCGTTGCTTTGAGCTTATTTTCATCATATCCAAAGGGGATAACATACACATTCTTTGCGTTGGCTATTATGTGATAACAGGTTAGAATATACCCACGAGAATCAATGACCAATCCCGAACCAATACCGCCCAGAATTCTCAAATTGGGCGTGGGATCATCAAAAGTTGTATCCCCGGCACCCTTTATATCTGGTGATATTTGATCACAGGTGATATTCACCACTGAAGTTCGCACTTTTGACGCTGCAATGGAAAAGGATTCATCAGAACATACCAGTTGTATATTGGGATCACTGATAAGCCCTGCGGTATGTCGAATATCACGATTGGGCTCCAGTATATTTGTTTGATGTGATTCATGGTAAAGGTATTGCGATGGATCTTTGAGTATGTCCACCAGATTGGTTGAAATTGTGATCATTTCTTTCCACGTGATCCCCACCATGCTGAAAAACACGATAATTACATTCAAGACCAGCAGAATTGACAAAAAACCTGTCAAATAGCTTGCAATAAATTCTTTAAATTTTTCCACGCTTCGTCTCTCCTTAGGGTTAAGTTGTTGTCAATTGTCAGTTGTCAGTACCCAGTTGTCAATTGTCAGTTGTCTGTTATCAGTACCCAGTTTTTGCCAGTTATAAGTTGTCAGTGCCCAGTTGTTGTCAGTGGCCAGTGAGTAACAGACAACTGACAACAACTGAGAACATTAAAGAGAAATCAACTTTGACGTCGTTGTTTTCTCATCAGGTTCACCACTTTGAGTTTGATCATAACCGGGCACGTAAAGGGGTCGGTTCATGCCGATCCCCTCCTGTGCTGCTGCGATAATTGGGGTATTTTGCTGAGCATTTGCTGAATCAGGGACAGTTTTGGTATTTGTAACTGAGATATAGAATTCAGCGCCCTGTCTATAAACATTCATTAATATTTGATTTTGAGATGATTCTAATGCATCAAAAAAATCAGAAATGTGGATAATAGCTTTTTGATTCATATAACGAATCAAGTCACCTTTTCTCACACCTGCTTTGTCAGCAAGACTGCCAGGTATAATTTTTAATACCAAAACACCTTGCTCATTTGGCGGGATGCCATAGGTAGCACAAAGAGGGGGCATCAATTCGGTAATTACCATCCCTAACTGTCCGCTTGAATTAGTCGTATCACCTGCAATTTGTCGAATGGATGGATCAGGAATTGCCGAACGTTCGCCCAGTAAGGCATAGATAACCATGCGATCGCCCTGACGAAAGAGGCCGATTTTAACACGATCCCCTGGATCAGACTTTTCAAGCATCTTTTCCAGGTGATCGGTATCCTTGATATCGCGGTATTCATATTCATAAAGAATATCGCCCCGCAATAGACCAGCCGCTTCAGCCGGCGAGCCAGGAATGACCTGACTGACCAAAACACCACTATCAATTGATAAGCCCAGTTGATCGGCCATTTGTGAATTAATATCTCGGGGTTCAATCCCCAACCAGGCTTCAGATTCATCTTTTGTGGAACTGACAGTTTTGGCATAATCCAGAGTGAGACTCGTTGCGGGCGTTTCAATGTTAATATCACGCGGCCCTTCTTGAACCTGACCAATTCGACTTCTGATCAAAACGCTGTCAAAAACCACAATTGCGATGATAATCACCACCATTCCCATGAGAAACGATACCCAGACTTTAAAGTTCTGAGGACACTTCTTGCTTAAACTCTCCATCGGTTTACCTCAAATTTAAATATTAGTTAATCTTTCTTCTTGGCATTAATTTTGCATTCATTTAATTCAACTTTCAATTGTTCAATGATCAATTTTTGTCTGATCACCTTACGAACAATAAAATACAAAATGCATAGCAATATAATTAGAAATATAAATGTAAGCATTTGTCTTCTCTTATTGATTGTGATGTTAAGGGAAAAACACATTGTTGAGAATCATTTATAAATTATTTTGCGAAATCTTCGCAATGACTACCAATCATGTATTGAATATGTAGTTTTGCTACATATTATCATCGTATCATCCTCAAAAAATGAAATTTTCTCTTATGTAAACACCCGATAAAAACAACCTTAGAATCTCGCTCAAAACTAACATTATCAATGGAATTAGGCCTCTTTAAATGCATTAAGCGTAATTGCAGGTGTAGAAGGATGTTTTACCCTGAATACAGGTGTACAAGATAAGCATATCGCAGAATTAGGTCTCAAAAAGCGAATCCGCAATAATTTTCTTAAAGCTGGGATTTCAAATTTTAGTATGCTGTGGTTTCGATTAATTCAAGGAACATTGATGGATATAGATCGTTTTGGAGAAAAATCTTATAATGATGTTGTCTAGAAATTAGTGGATTCTGGCTACATATTGAGAAAAAATAATAGATAATTATCAGGCAGGTATAGTATAATATAATGAAATGAACTTTTTTAAAGAATAAGCATATCGCGCATATATCTAAAAGTGTTAATATCGTCTTATTATGTTTGTAATATCAATAAAAAATTAAAAATTATAATGTAAGTAACAACAAATGGGTATTTTGAAACAAAAACATCTTGCATAAAAATATAGATCATTTTTTTTAGGTATTTACAGGGTATACCTCCCTTTTATTGACAATAAGCAAGTAGAGGTTTACATAAAAGTTATCATTTTGTGACACGTTTATTTAAATTAATATTTTTTGTTGCCAATTTAACAGATCTCTGGACTGTAACTTCTCTGATATGGTGTCTCCTTTCTTTACCGGATCTTGGGTCAAATCGACCAACCCATTCACAATAGATTTTTTCAGTACGATAAGCATAGTGATGATATCGTAACACCTGTAGCACTTGATCCATCAATTTTAGATTTGGATCGGCGTAAACTTTGCAAAACCATCCATAATGCCTCGGATTTTTCTATATTTTACAAATATACCTTAATTTCGTTTATACTATTCTTTAAATATAGCGAATTTTGCATTCTTGTAAATTTTAATCAGACATATAATTACAATAATTTGCATATTTCAACAATAGTAATAAAAATTTTGTTATACTATTAATCAATTATTGTCAAATTTGTCGTTAATCCATCTTGAAAAAATGCACGAATATTTTGTTGGAATTCAAATGTAGAATTTTTTAGAATTATGCGTCAAATATTTATATATTTTAATTATATCATAAAAAATTGTATATAATATATGGTAAATATCAGTATTTTTGACTTCGAACAAAAAAAATATGTTTTTAGTTTATATCATAAAAATTTGTATATGATATTTTAAAAATATATATGAAAATGACATAGAATTTAAAAGATAAAAGGTTATGTCACATACAATTCGTTATACTATAAATACACAAAACTGTAATATTTTTTACAATCCCTAAATTTAATATATTTTTATAAATTCTATCAGCTTTAATGATAAGCAAATCAAGGGTAATAACTTAATAATTTTATTGATTAAATTTATTTTAAAATTTTTGAAAATATTTCTTGACAGATACGCTTTATTAATTTAAATACGTTAATAATAATTTTGTGTGATTGAAAACCAATTTATAATCATTAAAAATGATATGTCAATTACATATTGTATTTCATTCTCGACCAAAGTTTATAAAGCTCGTGGCAAAAGCCAGCGGTTTCTAACTAATTATTATATATATAAATACTTGGCAGACTGATTACAATATTGTTAATCTAAAACACTTTGCATAGTTTTTTAAGTAATAATTTGGAGAAAGCAATGAAAGTAATTCATTTAAGCGTTTTAATTTTTTTTAATATTATCCTATCAATACTGTCTATATCGCATGCAGATGAATATCATGTAAAAAATTCTCAGGAATTACAAAGTGCTCTATCGTTGTCTTCTATGAATAATATCAATGCTACAATTTACTTAGATATTGGTATATATAATGGAAATTTTAGATATTTGCCTTCAAAGGACAATTACTCAATAACAATTACTACAGAAAATGAGGTTGAACTTGGCGACACAATTTTGGATGGAGAAGAAAAATCACGAGTGTTATATGCTGAATCACCTGATAAAACAATTAATTATGTAATAAAAAATATTGTATTTCAAAATGGAAAGTTAAATAATAATACAAACAATGGCACAGGGTTATATATCGATACTTTGGGAAAAATTCATATTTCAAATTGCTCTTTTAATAATAATGTAAGCAATGGGGACTCTGCAAGAGGTGGTGGTGCATATTTAAAATCAGACAACTCTATATTACTTGAAAATTCGAACTTTATCGATAACTCTGTTTATATAAACTATACAAATGATGGATGTTTTGGTGGAGGAGTCTACATTACATCTGTACATGCAGTTATAAGAAATAATCGTATTAACAATAACGTTTTATATGCAAATGGCTCTGCATTCGGTAGCCAAACACTTTCGTCTAAAGGGGCAGGAATGTATATTGAAACTTCTGATAGTATATCATTAACAAACAATTTAATACAGAATAACGCTTCCAATTGTTCGACTTCAAGTTATTTACAACCAAATTCATCCGGTGGTGGTTTGTTTATAACATCTAACAATGTCAGTATTGAAAAGAATAATTTTTCCAATAATTCAACTGTTTCAAAATCAAATGGATATGTAAATGATAAAAAAGCTTTTGGTGGCGGTATATATTGTTCTGCTGAAATAATACGCATTAATAAAAACATAATCACTAATAATAATTCATCATCAGGAGGAGGTCTTTATTTTTCACAATCCGACCAGATAGTTCTATCCAATAATCAGATATCTTATAATACAGCAACATTGTATGGAGGCGGAATATTTGAGAATTCATATGGTACTACAATTATACAAAATAATTTAATATATAAGAATTTATCTGACTCTGAAGGTGGAGGGATTTATTCTATACCAAAAAATCAATTATATTATATCAATAATTCAATTGTTTATAATTCATGTAAAAGTCACGGTGCTGGAATCTACTTCAAAATAAATGGTACAAATGAATTATTAAATATATATAACAATATTGTTTGGTATAATAATACAGTTGATAATTCAAATGAAGATATTCTAATAGACGGTTATGGAGCTCTAAAAAAATCATACAATAATAACATTTCTTCAATAAGTGGTCTATGGGACATTTCAATTGACAACGTAGATGGTGAACCATTGTTTGTTGATCCAAATGAAGATAACTATATATTATTTTCTACTTCACCCTGTGTTGATTCAGGTTCAAATGATGCACCCTATCTTCCTGAAACCGATATAAATAATTCATATAGAATCCAAAATGAAAATGTAAATATTGGAGCATATGAATCTGTAGAGTTAGCGCAACCAGTTCCAAAATTTACAGCTAATCCAATAAATGGGATAGCTCCAATATCTGTAAGTTTTACAAATACGTCAACAGGAATTTATGATTCAATTGTATGGGATTTTGGCGATAATATAAAAAGTACAGAAACAAATATTACACATATTTTTGAAAATCCAGGAATTTTTTCCATTACATTAACTGTTATTGCCAATGGCAAAGCCTATACTACTGTTAAAGAAAATTTTGTAAATGCTTTATTTCCAAGTATAACAGGAAAAATTCTTTTTTCATTGAATGAATCTACTATAATACCTCTATCAAATAGCTTACTATCATTAGAAGATACAAATTATACATGTATAACTGATCGTCTTGGCAACTTTTCATTTAACAATATTCCACCAAGCAATTATAACATAGTTTCTGAGCACGAACAGTTTGTAAATTATGAAAAAACAGTTGAAGTAGTTAATGGTAAAAATACATTAACAGAACCTATAATATTAAGTGCAACATGTTTAAATATTTATGATAATCTTGCTATGGAATTTTTATCATTATCAAATAATTATGATTTTTTGTCTGACAATTATGATTCTTTAAGCCATAACTATATAACCAATTTAAATGAATGTTTATTAACACAATCAAACTTCAATGAACTGTCAATAAATCATTCTGGATTAAGTCGTATATATGATAAACTCTCAAAGTCATATGATAATTTGTCAATTACATATTACTTAATTACTGATAAATATAACAACTTAACTTCAACTTACACTGATTTAATTGTAAAATATGAAAATTTGAATCAAAACAATTCCATCTTGGAATCTGAGTATGCAACATTATCGAATACATATAATTTTCTTTCAAATAGCTATAATTCCTTAACTCACTTATATAGTGAAAACCTGAATCAAAATTCTATTTGTATATCAAACTATAATGATTTATCTATTAATCATTTAAACTTAATAGATAATTATGAAACGGCATTTAGTCTGTATAATGAACTATCAATTACATATGATGCAATGGCACAAAATTATAATAGCTTATCAAACAATTATATCAGTATTATAAAAGATAATGAAGAATTAAAAGCAATAAGAGATAGTTTTGATATTTACCTTGATGGTCGAAAAGGCTTAGAAGAAGCAATTGACTCTTTAAAAAGTATTTCAGATATACCTTAAAGTACTAATTTTATTTATTGCTAATTGTTCTGTGGTAAAATGGACTCAACTCCTGATTATTGGCTTTAGAGAAAGGAATGAGGTTTCTGAGATAGTGTTTAGCAAAATTGCTGCCAGCTAAAAGGTTGCTTGTTAACGATCAAAAGTAAATTCTTGTAAAATTGTTTGTGTTTATCTAATTGGCGGGGCTGTCATCAATTTTGCAGGTAGCGAGAATATTTTGCAACACAATTAAAAAGATTCAGTGCTAACACTTATGTAATTGGTTAAAGAGCAAAGTTCTCAGTTTCTATCACGTTCAGCAAAATTTACGCCAGCTACAAGGCTGAAAATTTGCGATACAAATAAAATTTAATAATAATTGTTTGTATTTAGCCCATCGGATTGGCTGTCATAAATTTTACAGTTAGCGATAACATTTTTCAACATTAATAAAAAGGTTCATTGCAAAAATTTTCGTTCTTGGTTATTGTAAAAAATTATTGGTAATTGGAAATATGGAACAAAAACTCAATTATCGGTAGTTTGCAATAAAAGAAATCAGTAACCAAATAAAATAATTAGAAATACAATATCTGTGTCGAGGTGACACCAAAAGCTAAGCGCATTTTTACAACTATCGTTTTTTATCGGTTTAAGTATGTAAGTACATCAAATCAA
>Ga0272440_1002286_pt1 | contig 15079 bp, 11 predicted proteins | sample SSMMMBAug17_FD_192440 | JGI IMG/M metagenome (GOLD analysis project Ga0272440, IMG submission 192440) | Marine sediment archaeal communities from Little Sippewissett salt marsh, Falmouth, MA, United States - SSM-MMB-Aug17 | ecosystem: Environmental > Aquatic > Marine > Wetlands > Sediment ... | reverse complement strand
CATTCTGAACAGGATAGCGAAGTCATAGATATTCTTATATTCAATGACTCTAATGGATTTTATATACCTGCAAGTATTGCATGGAAAAATTTACATATTAGATTTCAAATAAACAAATTTATATTGTAATGCTTCAGAAAATTGTTTTGTTATGAAAAAAACTGTAAAAATAAAGATTTTCTTTTTAATATTAACTTTCCCATTATTGTTAATCAATGAAACATGTAGTATTGATGAGCAAATTAAAGCAAAAAAAAACATTACAAAAGAAACAAATTTTGTGTCTCACTTAAGGAATTCTCGAATAATAAGTTCCCTACTTTAATTTTTCAATCATTTTAAATGGTTATTCCTTTAAATTTGGCGAAAAACACTATGCAATTTTTATGCCTCAATATAGATTCCGAGAATTCCTTAACATTGATTGATGGAGAAATGGACACGTCAATTTTTAACGCAGACTCCATTATATTAATTAATTCAGCTGGAATTCAGGTAATCCATCTTGCACAAAAGCAATATAAATTTATAAAACATAATGTTCGTGGACGCACATTACAAGACACAGAAGCAAATGCAAAAAGATTGAAAGATATTGTTCTGAACAGATCACTGACAAAAGAAAGAAAAATGGATAAGATCATCAATGAATTAATGGGGCCAACAAACATTGATGTTATTGTTAGTGGTGTTTTTTATGAAGATAAAAGAGTCATAAAAATTCATCCATTTATTATCAATGGAAGAGAACTTACCATTGTTACGAAAATAACGAAATTTGATAAGCATCGATTTATTTGAGACGATCCAACAAATAAAGGAATTAAGGTGTTGTGAAAATCAGCATACGAAGAAATCGCAAAATTAGTTGAAGAACTACTACTTCAGCTTAAAAAAGAATAATATGGGGAATACGCCCCCTTGATTTTATTAATTTTAGGAGGATATACTATGCAAAGAATATTTATAAAAGTTACTATATTTTTCATTATTTTTTTAGCTTACTCAGCGCATTCAATGGTGGGACAAAATTCTAGTTTTAAATTCCCAAGAAAAATAACATACAAAATTATTCGAAATAATAAATTTGCAGCGAGTAGTGAATTGACATTCACAGGCAAAGGACATTCGCAATATGTGTTGAAAATGGGAAATATCCAAGGTTTTGGAATTAGCTCAAAAGAAAAGATAGTAGCAATAATGCTAAAAAAGGATTTGTCCTTGTTTTCATCATTTGTTACTAAGGGAAAAGAAATTCAAGAGGAGTTACGTTTCAAAGAAGAAAAAAACCTGGGTTTGTTAGGTAACCAGGTGTATATACACAAAAGCTTTAAAAATAACACATCTCCGACAATTACTGAAATTGGTTCCCCTTTCAATGTTATTGATTTATTGTCTTCATTTGTCGTTTTATCAAATAAAATATACAATCAGAATTATAATAATGAAAAATATAATTTGTTTATTGATACCAGTTATATCGTTGATTGTAGTGTAAAAAAGAATGTTTTGCGACAATATATAGATAAGCAAGTTAGCACATCACAGGTCACATTGAAGTATTCTTTCTCCAAGGGGCAAAAGAAAAATCAACCAGAATCTGTAGATCTATTTGTATTTTATATTTATCATGATAAAATTAAAGGAATATGCTTTCCAATTTGTGTAGAAATTGATGACGTTAAAGGTAATAAATGTCAAATGATTGCAGCTGAGGTGATTCCCTGAAAGGGCGTTACATGCGGATCTAGCCCTGAAAGGGCGACACATAGTCAAACAATTCTTTATAAAATATGTAACGCCCTTTCAGGGCTTAAAACTTGGATCAAATTACCCAGGGCGTTGCCTTGGTATGTTAAACCCTTCGGGGTAAATTTAAAACAAATTATTTTGCAACTAAATGGGATTGCACCCATCGTGGAGCGAGTTCGCTCTTAATCTGACGGCTATGGACTTTAGCCACGCACGTGGGAAAACAATAGAAAAAAATTGTAGGTTTTATCTTTAGATTTATTCTATCCGAAAACTATGATTGATTATTTAAATATTTCAGGAGATCAAAATAAAAATGAAACACATAAAAGTTATACTGTTGATCTGTTTTATTGAATTCGTATTAATCCCACAATTATTTTCTAAATCTATAAATGCGCATGATTTTCCAAAAAAAATTAACTATAAAATACTCCATAATAATCAATATGTTGGAAGTAGATCTTTGGACTTTGCTTCAAAAGATGATTCAATGCTGGTGACGAGAATGGTCAGTATTCTAAATTTCAAATAGAAGAATATAGCACTCTTTCTTAATTGTAAAGACTATTCCCTTTACTTGAGTTTTATCACGCGATAAAAACAAATGAAACTGAACGATTTAATTTCATTACTGGAAAATCAATCATTATAGTTGATTCAATTGTTGATCGCAATATACTAATACAGTACAAGAATGATAAAATTTGTACCACAAAGATTTCACTTAGATATAATCTTGAATCTGAAAAAAATACACAAACGAAATCTTTGGATCTTATTACGTTTTATATCTTCTACGATCGAAAAAATGACCTTTGGTTTCCAATTCGAACAAGTATTAAAGATTTTAACAATAATGATTATCAGCTTATAGATGCAGAATGGATTATGTAGATCATTACATAAAAAAAATATAAAACTATATAACCGGATAGATCTATAAGTGTATATATTTTTTTTTCTTAGCCCTGAAAGGGCGGCAACATACCAGCCCAGGGCAACGTCCTGTGGAAATATATAAAAAGTTTTAAGCCCTGTAAGGGCGTTACATTTTTAGAATGCGTCCTTTTTAATTTGTCTTTATGTTTCGGCCCTTACAGTGCTTAAATATTGGTTAATCTTTACCCAGGGCGTTGCCCTGGGCTGTTATGTTGCCGCCCTTTCAGGGCTAGGAAAAAAAATGTATACACTTGTAGACCTATCCGTTTATAACTAAACATAATATTAAGGAGAGGAAAGTAATATGTTAAAACAATTATCAATTATTTTAAAAGGTCTGTTCTTAATTGCATTAATCCCATTGATCATGGGAAATGAAAATTGTCAGGTGCAACAGCAATTGATGGATATGCTGAACCAGAAAATCAGACCTCCTCAGGGACAGAATGATATATTTATTTCACATCTAACATTTATGGACCCGACGACAGGCACATCAATTTTTCAAACAGAAGCCGGAAAACTGATTAACAATGCAGTGATCAATGGGATCAATCAGGCACAGAAAAAGAATCCATCGTTTAAACACAATGCAGCAGGTCATGTTCTGGAAGACACAGATGCGAATGTCAATAAACTGGTAAGTATCACTTTTGATCCGAATATGAATAAAGGGGACAAAATATCAAGAATAATCAGAGATTTGATGGATCCAGCGCAGATAGACGTTATTGTCACCGGACAATACTTTGAAAAAGGGGCCATTGTCGATGTGAGGCCATTGATTATTGTGAAAAAAGAAAAAAAGATTGTCACCAAGGTCGCGCAGTATCAAAAATCGGCATTCTTATGTTCTGACCCAAACAATACCAGTACCAAAGTACTTTGTCAGGGTGCACATGATGAAATATCTAAATTGGTCAAGGAATTGCTCGAACAATTATAGTCGTTTGTTTTGTTCAAACGAAGCTATTCAATGAAAAGGAGGGAATGATGCGAGATCGTGCGTTGAAAACAATGTTATTTATTTCGTTAATGATCTCATTGTCTGTTACAAATGTGTATTCAGATGAAATACTGGCGTTAATGCGAAACTGTATGAAAGGTAATCATCCTAACGAGCCAATTTATATTTCATTCTTGCCATTTGTTGATCATGACACTAAGACAAGTTCGTTTATGACCGAACATGCCAGTATTATTTTCGAAGATATGAAAAAGTTCTTCACAGACCTGCAACCCATTGTTGGATTGCAAATCAATTCAAGTAAACATACTGTTCCACCAAATGATTCCAATGTTAATAAAATATTGGATATTATCGCAATTTCAGGTATGTCTGAAAATGAAAAATTTGTAATATTGAAAAAGAAATTTTTGGATCCCTATCAAACAGATATTATTATCACGGCAACCTATCGAAATAATCAAGATGCCCTTGAAATGATTTTATACTTTATCGTCAAAAGCAAAAGAAGGATTATTGCCAGCGATGTTTCTTTTTCCAAGCTAACCTTTTTTTGTGAAAAAATGATTCCTTTTAGTCGGGCCAGTAAAACAGTTTTATGCAAGGATAATGAAGATGTCAGCCTCTATATATATTTGAAATTTTTTCTGGATAAACTCTGTCCAGGCTTGATGGATCAACTGACAGGAAATATGAGCAAAAATAATAACAATAACAATGCCGCTGGAAATAATCAGTTTGCCCAAAAATCATCTGCAAAAGTTTATGTAACCCAATTATCATTTATGGATCCATATTTGGGATATTCTTTAAATAACACACCACAAGGTGATCTTATCGATCAGGCTGTTTCAGATGGTATCCGTCAGGCGGCACAATCAAATTCAATCATTGCATTTAATGCAAGTGGTCATGGCATAGAAAATACGAATCCCAATTGTAACAAACTCATTAATATTATATTTGACCCCAACCTGGATCAAAAACAGAAAATATCTAGAATTTCTTCGGATCTCTTAGCCCCACATAATGCTGATTGTATTGTGACCGGTCAATTGATTTCCCAAAAAAAGCCGCCAGACCTCCGCATCATGTTAATACGCAGCAACCAACTCATTGATAGCAAACAAGTAACAGTAAACAATAAGTTATTCTGTCTGGACCGGAACAATCCAACAAAAAAATTGTTTTGCCTGGGCATGCGTGACAGAATTGTTGATGCAGTGAGTGTTTTGTTGAAGAAAGTCAACCCTTAAGGATGCATAAATGAAGCGATTTGAATTCAATCTGGCATGGGCTTTAATGAAATCCAGAAAAGGCAGATGGTATCCCAATGCCAATGTTTTACTGAGTGTACTGGGCATTGCTGTGGGAATTACATTTCTGGTCTTTACAGTGTGTATGTACGATGGTTACATTAAAAAACTTGAAACCATTATTTTTTCAATATTTCCACACATTACACTTCAGGCGGATGTCATTGACTCGTCTGAAGAAGCAGATGAAGATTTTTATGAAAGCCTGATAATTGATGATGCAGAAGAAAAACAATGTGATGCTATTTGTCAATCAAATGGTATTCTTGTAGTGGATGATAAAGCCAGTGAAACAGCCACAAGCTTGATGAAAGGTAAGGCCTTTGACCTGAAATTACTTGACAATATCCATGAACGCATGAAAGATATTCCAGGTATTGTTAAATTAAGCCCGGTCATCTTAGAGGAAGGAAACTTTGTTTGCAATTACTCTTTAAATAATAAGAATTCAAAAAAAGCCGCCCGACTTCGTGTACTGGGTGTTGACACTGATCAATCCCACATATTTGTGCCAGAAATCAATCGATCAATTGAAAGTCAAGGAACAATTAAAAAACTGGACAATCCTGGTAGTAAGCATATTGCAATTTTTTCTGCTGCCTTATATCAAGAATTTTTTGGCAACATGCCACATGCGTCAAAATTACCGCAACAAATTACTTTAGAACGTCAGTTAACAAACAATAAAAATCAAAAAACAATAACACTGGAAATTGTCGATATCTTTAAATTAGGGATTCATCAAATCACACAGAATTTAATGATCACATCTCTTCACACTGCTCAGGAGCTTTTTGATACACACCAGTATGCCAGTTTTCTGGGAATGAACCTTGTTGATCCTTATAAAGCAAAGCTTACTGCTGATTCAGTCAAAGAGCAACTGCTAGATACAGATATCCTTGCATTCAATTGGCTGGACGTTGCTGCAGATATGTTCAATAATCTTAACTTATATCGTAATATCATTATTACCATTTTACTGATGTCGATTCTGATTACCAGTTTTATCATTTACAATACCTTACACATTATGATTATTGAGCGAAAACGACAAATTGGCACCTTAATGGCACTGGGAATAAGCAAAGGTACAATATATACAATTTTTATTATTATCAGCCAGTTTGAAGCCATAGCTGGCTTTCTTATTGGTAGTTTTGTGGGTGTTATTTCAGGATATTACTTTGGCAACTATTTGAATCTTCAATTGCGTGAATATTTGCCGATTCAGGATGCTGGTATCGTTATTCATGGGTGGTCCATGTTTGTTTTTTTTCTGTTTGTCAGCCTTATTTGCCTGATAACAGCACTTTTATCTGCCGGAAAAGCAGCGAGCCTTGATCCGGTTCAATGTCTGCAAAGTGAGTAATTATATGCTTGAATTGACCCTTAGTAAATATCTTGTCAAACGTATCTATTCGATATTATTAACTTCAGGTGCCATTATCGGTGTGGCCTGTTTAATTATTATTCTGTCATTGTTTTACAATTATTATTTGTCTTCAGAAAAAGTTTTTATGGGAATTCATCCACATATTGAAATTCATAAAGACATGACACCTGAAGACAGTTTAAGATTAATATCATTGATCAAAAAGCATATTGAAGAAATTACACAAATTCAACCTGCTTTGTATTTAAAATTGCGTGCTGAAATATCTGAGGCAGGACGAACGAAAGCTTTTTGCATCCAACAAGACGATGCCATGCTTTGCCACTCGCGAACCGATGGCACAGGCACGTTACATACAAAATATGGTTTTCACATCAAGAAGAAACAAACGACTGATATCATGCTGAAAGGCATTTGTCTGGACGAGGGCAGACCGGTTATGGCTTTTCAAAAGTTGATCAACGGTGGAACCAACCTGAGTCGAATAGTACAATATGAAGATACCAACCACAACCCACTCCCCCCTGGTTTTTATTTGGAACAGGGCTTGTTTAATGCATTGACAGGCTTCTTTTTAATTCATTTCAAGGGGCTTGAATCACGAAAATTACAATATTGGCTGAATGGCTCATTGGATATGGGTACCAAAAAGGGCCAATACCCATTGTTGATCATGTCTTTGGAAAGTGCCCAGTATGCCGCTAAAAAGGAAAATCTGATCAATACGATTGAAGTTCGAATTAATCGACCATATCGTGCAGATAAAATTAGTCAGAAAATTCGTGCGCTTTTAAATGACAATTCTTTTCGTATTGAAAACTGGATAGAAAAAGAAAGAGCATCCTTTACATTTTTAACCATTATTAAGTGGATGATTTTTGCGATTATTTTCAGTATCAGCATTGTTGCAGCAATCAGTATTTTTTCTACACTTTACCTGACTGTTCTGGAAAACCGCAAAAAAATTGCGATTCTAAAAGCACTGGGGATGAAAAATGCCAGTATTTACATTATATTTTTATTCAAAACACTGACAATTGGTTTGATGGGAACAATTTTTGGCTGCTTGCTGGGTTATTCTGGGAGCTATGGATTTATTTATTTGTTTAAAGAAAGCCTGGAAAAACTGGGCCTTGAAAACCCGCAACCCCATTTAAGTATGTATGATATTTCTGTGGTGGCGGCATTAACTATTGGTTTGTTTTTATTGACCGCTGTTATCCCGGCACGTAATGCGGTTAAAATTGATCCCATTGAAGGTCTGAACCAATAAATTTTGATAAAGGAATGATATTATGGAACGACCCATTATTAAGGTAACCAATCTCAATCGCTCATACAACCTTATTGAAGGAAAGCAATTGGTCTCGCGACAACAAATTTTTGATAATTTGAACTTTTCAGTTCAAGAAGGTGAATTTGTTGGGGTGGTTGGGCCTTCTGGCTGTGGAAAAAGTACCTTGTTAAATATTATTGGTAGCCTGGATTCAGTTGGCAATAAGAATTATATTAAAATTCAGCCATCACAGAATAATGACAAAGATATTCGTATGCCAGAAATTGAAGGTGAAGGATCGGTTATGGTCAATGATCAGGATATTCATCTGCTAAAAGGGGCAAAAAAAGCACGATTTATCAATGAAAATATTGGTTTTATTTTTCAGTTTCATCACTTAATCCCTGAATTGACTGCCCTTCAAAATATTGCCCTGCCCATGCAAATTCGTGGTCAATCAAAAAAAACTGCTTCTCAAAAAGCCCTGGCATTGTTAAAGGAAATGGATATGGCACATCATGCCAATCGAAAGCCGGATATACTTTCCGGGGGAGAAAAACAACGTGTTGCCATTGCCAGGGCATTAATTAACAGCCCGTTAATACTACTTGCAGATGAGCCCACTGGAAGTTTACATCCGCAGTTTAAAAAAGATATCATTAATTTGTTTATCCGATTAAATCGAGAAAAGAAAATTACCATTGTGATGGTTACCCATGACGTTGACAGTCTATATGATGACAAGAAGAACTTGATGATTACACGTCTTTTCTCTTTGACAGGTTCATCAGTTGATCCTGTCTCCTGTCAACGAACCAATGAATCATGAAAAATATGACCTTACAGGAGGAAAATGTCATGAAATCTATCGTTTTAACCTTAATATTTACGCTGTCAATCACCTTTTTAGCCCATGCACGTACAGCAGGTTATTATAATTTTCAAATGATTGGTTTTTATTATTCCCAAAAAACCAATGAATATATCATTGTCGCCCATTCAACAGATATGTCTACCAGTCGTCTAGCTTTTGATCGTGACAATGTGCATGTACTATTGGAAACCAAAGATGGCAAAAAAAATACACTGATTGATCGAAATGATATTACAATTGTCAGTATTGGTGATTTTATCTATAAAGGTGCTGAAAAACATACATTATTTCGGTTCAATATGGTCATTGATAACAGCGGTTCCATTGATGATCGAAGCGTTGGTATAATTGAAACAATTTTAACCACATTTATGCAGAAAATCCCACTGGCATTTGAAGCGCAAATTATTAAGTTCTCAGAGACCATTCAGTCAAAATCAGGTTTTATCAAGGATAAAAATAAGCTTCTTGCACATATCACAAAACGTTATGATAGAGGCCAGACTGCCTTACATGACGCCATTGCACTGGGATTGGATGAGTTAAAAGCAACGAGCGATGATGTTTATTTTAAATTCATGGTTGTATTCACAGATGGAAGTGACAATAGCAGTAAAAAATACAAGGATCCCAATGTATTTGTCAATAAGGTTCAAACCGATTGCAAAAAGAATAACATTCCACTTTTTATTGTTGGCGTGACAGACAATGTTAAACAAGCTCTGTTAAAAGCAATCACACAAAATATCGGCTTGTATGAACATGTCAATGTTCTAAACCCTGTTGATTTAAACAAAGCGTTTGATACCATTGCAAATCTGATAAGCGATACGTTTATTTTTAAGATTCCGGCTGTTGGACCTGCGTTTGATAATTTACAGGTCATTTATCTGGTTAAGAAAAAATTATCAGGAAAAACAGCAACTATTCAGGATTTTATTATTGGGGATTAAATTTGATCAAAATGAAAATGGTGCTTTACCTGAGTTCAGCAGTATTTAACAGTAGTGACGTTCCAGAAGCATCATTGATAGATATACCTGACTGTAATAATTAATAAGATAGTATACATATATGGCACAAAATAGCTAAGTAGATAAGATATATTGATATACTTTATGTGAAAAATAATGAGGTATATACATTATAGACAAGAATGTATATGGTTTATTGAAGAAATTATCAAACAAAAATAATTTACTAAAATAAAAGGATTATAATGTATGAAAAAAACAAATGAATTAATAATCATCTTAGTTGTTATTTTTTTATTATTTGTTGTTCTTTTAACACAAGCGAATTGTAAGGATTCTAACTTATCTATAACAATAGAAAACAAAAGTAGTAATCACATTGATTGTACGTATACTACTGAGTTTAAACAATTTAATAATAAATATTTTAAAAGTGTCAATCCTTTTAAATTGAAGATTAATCATAACAATGAAATATCCCCTGAAATTTTAAATGATTCATCTATATCTTTCACCTATAATCCTACAGTTTTGCAAAGTATGTCTACTTCTGATATTTATATTATAGTAGAAACGAAGCTTGATCCTAAATTTGCCTTCAAACAGACTACTGTTCATTCTGGGAAGAAAGAAGATATTTCATCAAAATTTTGTATTGGTACGGATCCTGCGAAAACAATAAATATTAAAAAAAATTCTGAAAATAATTATTTTATATTTTTAAACTGCAATTCTAATCCTTTCAAAAATGAAAGCAAATCCGAACAAAGACAAGAAATAAAAAATCCACACATAGTCCCAACAAATATGTCAATATTATTCGCAGATATAGAAATTGATAATAATATGTACTTTTTAAAAAGGTTCAGGTTCGATATGATTAAGGCCAATCCGCAGGTTAACAATACGATACTTGGTTTTCGATCATATATTTACTCTAATTACTTATATATAAACTCTGTTTGCTCAATTTGTAGCCAAAGCGAACAAAATAATACACCAATTGAAGTCATAATTAAAGGTCTTGATACTCTTGAGAACAAGAATTTCAAGTTAAAATATGAGAATAAATCAAAGAATCATGTAATACCTGTGCCATTCAATAAAAACATGTTTTCCTATACTGTTGATGATGGGAGTGAGCATTACACTGCAACTCATTATAAATATGAAAACAATAAAATACAGCTAACTTTTGACAAGGTACCTATGCAAATACAAGATCATACAGAAGAGCAATCTGACATCAACTCGCAAACACAAAAATATGGCATAAAATTCGCTCAATCCGGTACGATATCCTTTGAAGGAACAATTAATGAAAATGAATGGTCATATGAACACAATAAAAATAATTTATGTGCTAAACTAAAAACAATTTATATTAAAAAAGAAGGGAAACAGATCGGAAAATTTATGGGCTTTCCAAAAGATGATAATTATTTGTTAAGCACTGCTGATATTAACATGAATAAAACACAAGGTGATTCAATCTTTGTTTGCATTGATCAAGATGAAAATCCCGGGTTGTTAAAAATAAAAAATATAATTCAATTATCACCACCTAACATTATTCATAACTTTGAAATAAGTGATTTCAAATTCCTACATGATTCAAATATAGAAATATCTAGAATTGATAAGGATCATATCATAGGTGAACCCTCTTTACTCCTTAATCTATCAAATACAACCAATGGGCTTCAATACGACAAATGCAATATTTTGTTTCAACAAAAGGGTAACTGGAAAATTCAAGCTGAATCTGAATGGAAACAACTTGGTTCCAATTCCAACATATGGCGTTGTTATTTACAAGAATTCACTGTCAATACAAAAGAAAAGGCTGTATATGGAGTGACATATAATCCAATTAATAAATATTTTCAATTGATAATACCTTCACAAGATAAAGAGAAAGAAACAAGGATTGAAGTATATACTCAATCAGACGAAAAGCCAGAAAAACTCGAATTTTATGTTGATTATTTATCAAGTCAGTCCCAAGAAGAGATCCCTTTTAATAAAGCACATTTTCGGTTAAAGAATAATCCTTATAAAGAGATCACTGATATAAAATACAATGAAAAAGATAATAAATTCAAACCCAGACCATCAATTCTGATAACAATAGAGACAAAGGAAGAAGAAATAACAGAAGATGATTATTGTTTTGTTTTTGAAGACAAAGGTGCATGGAAAATAGAGAAAACAATTCAAAATGACGAATGGGTTCCGACAACTGTAAATAATATTGTGTATTATAAAGCTACAATTGACAAATATAAAGCAACATCAAGAGGTGGAAGCAATAACTTAGTATACGATTGGGCTGGTAAAATAGTTGAGGGGAAATATCAAATACCTATTAGCATCTCAGTATTACCCAAAGGAAAACCTTTATACATTTATATAAACAAAGACGAAAACATAGATAATAAAACAATTGAGTTTTCTATTAGCAAAACAGTTGTTGTCAAAAATGAGACAGTAAATATTTCAGTGGATCATTTTAAGCTCCAAGATCAAAAATATAAATTTATAGACATGGGTTTTGAAACAGCACCTATAAAAACAAACTTTATAAAGAGTCAACCTTCAATATTATTACCAAGTATAGAAATAAAACCCTCCATTGTAGAAATACCCCCCGCCTATCCAGATAAAAAACTTAATACAAGCGCACAAATTATGCCATTTTCTGATAATATGCTAAGTGACAACCTAAAGGCTAAACTTGATATGGATTTCATTCATGAAATTGAAAAAATATGTAAATCCATACTGGAAAATCATAAAGAAAGTGGTGTTGAAATATATTTGAAGAATAGTTATCCAAATAATCTGGAACCTTTTTCAATAGATGCGATTGAAACACCTCTCCCTACGATTGACAATACGATTACAGATGATCCAGAAAGCTTACTGAAAGAAATGAATATGGAAGATAACTCTTTCAAAATTATCATATTCGGTCATATTGATGAAGATTCTATCACTAACGAGCTTGTCCTATGCATAAGAGCCTTTATCACACAACTTGATGACCGCCTGGCTTTTAAAGAAAGAATAAAAATAACTGCGAATAAAATTAAGACTTCAACAATTCAATCGAAAATGGAAATATTGATATTTCAATTGCTTAATAGTTTACCTGAAAAACAAATAATTGATCAACAGTATAAAACATTGAAAACGAAACAGGTGAGTTCACCATTAACTACATCGCAACCTACAACTCAAGCTCAGTCATCAACAGATCATATATGGGATCAAATTGATTTTGACTCAAAAGAATATAAAAAGCTGAGTGATATATACGAAATGAACATTTCTAATGGATTTTATTGCACTTTACAAGATTTTACATTTGACAAATTTAGGCAAAAATTCTTATCAAACAGTTCTTGGCATAACAAGTATCTACGAAAACTAGTACCTGACAATAAGGATCCATTAAAAAGTACATTTTATGTTCATGTTATTTCAGAGCATACAAGAAACAAACACATCAAAGAATACTTTATAATTAAAGCTTTAGATAAACAATTAGATTTAATTCAAGCTAAAAACAATATAGATGGTTTCAACAAGAAAAAATTTGCAGATCAGACGAACTGGAAAATTCCAACGATTATTGAACTAACTCAAATTTTTCAATTTAAGAAATCCAAAGAATCTATTTCAAACCCTATTAAATCCTTTATGCCGCCATTTAAAAATCTGGATGAACTATCTTTCTGGACATCAACCTTTCAAGATCGTGAAAAAAGAATCCTATGGAAAGTAACATTTAAATTTAAACAAGCAATGGATTATGACCTTAAATATCATATGATTGATAGCACCAAAAAAGCCTATCTGTTGCCAGTATCATTACAATAATGGAGAATTAACATGACATTACGTTTTCCAAAATCAATTGTCATGTGTTTGTTTCTAAACATTGTATTAGCTTTCACACAGGTTGTTCATGCATCTGGCTATGGAATTAAATTTGTACAATCTAACAAAACAATAACCTTTGAAGGTAATATTAGCGAGCATGAGTGGTCATTCAATTTCATTGATAATCAATTCTGTGCAAAACTAAAAACAATTCATATCAAAGAATGTTCGACTATGGTTGGCAGATATATGGGCTTTCCCAAAACCGATAATTACTTGTTAAGCACAGAAGATATGAATAAAAACAAAATTCAAGGTGATTCAATCATTATTTGCATTGATCAGAATGAAAACCCTGGATCCATAAAAATAGAAAATACCTTACATTTGACATCATCCAATTATGTCCATGAATTTGAAATCAGTGATTTCAAATTTATCCATGATTCAAACATACAAGTCAATTCAATAAAAAAAGATTATCTTCCCAATAGACCATCAATTTTACTGAGACTATCCAATGATACCAATGGACTGAAATATTCAAATTGCTCAATTTGTGTGAATAATAGCAATAACTGGACAATTCAATCTGAAACAGATTGGAAAAATGTCGGGTCAGATACATGGCGAGGGTATTTTCGTTATTTTAGCGTTAATCCCAATCAACGTGACAGACATGGAGTCATTTATAGCTATGTATTCAAACAATTTCAATTGATTTTACCACCACCTGATATGCCGGAAAAAGTAACAGGCATTTCAGTGTATGCGAAATCAACAAAAAAACCTGGTAAGCTTGAATTTTTTGTTAACCATAAGTCAGACCAGTCTACGAATTTTCCATATTGTATTCCTTTCAAAAAAAAAAATTTTCGCTTTAAAAATAAGTCAGATAAGGTACAAAAAATAAAATATGATCATAGTAAAGATAGTATATTTAGCCCGCGACCATCAATCCTTTTAATCATTGAAGATCAAGCAGTAAGCATTTCTAGCAAATACCAAAATCAACCCTCTGCAAGATTTAATACAAAAAATAAGAGTTCGGATATATGGAATCAAATCGATATATCCACTTTTGATAACAATGAGTATGAAATACTGAGTGATATTTATGAACATAACATTTCTAAAGGATTTTATTGTACATTGCAGGATTTTACATTTGATCGTTCAAGGAAAAAATACTTATCTATGAGTAACTGGCATAACAGATATAAACGAAAACTAGTCTATGACCAGAATGATCCATTTAATAGTACTTTTTATATTCAATTAATTTCAGAGCATAGGAACAATCACAGAAAAGAATTCTTTATCTAAACAACATCAACAGGCCATTAAGAGGATTGCGCACAATAACAAACAAAAAATTTCACAGATCTATCGACAAATGGCTCTGTTTGAATGGCAGACATCTTTCAAAAGATATTTTGAGCCGAACCAGGATGAAAATCTGGATAGTTATTATTGGGTGCATGTCGTATCGGAAAACGTTCAACGTCCTTTTTTAAACAAAAGGTTCAATATGCTGAAAACACCACAATTTCAAATGAATTATAAAGATGCTCACCAAAAAATTACGATGTATAACCAAAAACAATCACAACAGAGGATGACCTGGCGAATACCAGAACTGGATATACTGTTTCATTTTTTTCAACTAAAAACATTTACAGAAAACTTTCCTG
>Ga0272440_1002285_pt1 | contig 15080 bp, 15 predicted proteins | sample SSMMMBAug17_FD_192440 | JGI IMG/M metagenome (GOLD analysis project Ga0272440, IMG submission 192440) | Marine sediment archaeal communities from Little Sippewissett salt marsh, Falmouth, MA, United States - SSM-MMB-Aug17 | ecosystem: Environmental > Aquatic > Marine > Wetlands > Sediment ... | reverse complement strand
TCTTGAGGTAGCTTTAACATTTAAATTTAATTGAGTGTCATCATCTTTTGGGGGTGTTATTGTCAGACCTTGTAATTGATTAACAGGGATTTCCCATTGTGAATTACCAATATTATTTCCCGCAGAGAATATTGCGTCATCAGGTACGTTTGAAATTATTATATTGTCTAGCACTTCTGAACCATCTTTATCTGAAAGTTCTACAGTAATATCAATATTAACAGCAGTATCTTCGTCAGTAGTAATCTCAGATGGTGTTATATTTAAAATAGGTTCATCAGTCATTGGCTCAACTGATAATATATAAGTACTAACTGACGAAAGACCATATGGATCTATTGCAGTAATTGAAATAGTTGAAGAACCTGAGCTATTAGTAACAGGCACCATTATAATAGATATTGTTATTGATTCAGGTGATGAAAACAGAGTATAAATATTATCTTTGATATGTCGAATATTTGTGGCTGTCAGACTAATTGCATCAACTGGTAATAAATTCGAGTTTGATGAACTGCAATATATTGTTAAAGGTTGATTGTTTGAATCAGCTAAAGTAAAACTAAGTGTATTTGATATAGCATCTTCATTAATTGTATCATCTGCAATCATGCCGATTATCGGGGCTTGATTAGCAAGGTCTTTCATAGCTACAATAATATCTGGCAATCCTATCTTGTTATTATTATCAAAATCAGAGTCTATTTTTTCTTGCATACCTGATAAGACTTTTAATATTGAAATTGTTTTACTTAAATCCATATGATTGTATGTATTAGCATAACCAGATAAACAATTCAGATTTATTATTAGAGTTAATATAAAAACTATTGTACTAAACTGTCTAACAATATGTTTCATTTTTACACCTTCATAATTTTATTGAGTTATATATTTGATGCTATTATTAGCATAAATTAACAATTACATTCTCAACTTCTAACGCTGATAAATCTTTAATTTCATATATTCCACGCCATATTAAATAAAATTGCAGTTGATCAGGGATAAAACAAACAGTGTCAATATTCATTAAAATTTTTTTTGAGGAGATATCATTATTTTCCTGTTTTATAAATGCCTGACAATCAATCTTAATATCAGGTAAAAAAAAATCTATATATTTATGAGGAGGAGGAGCAATATTTACTATTTCGACCTTTTCATTTCCATTTAAATATCCTTCAAACTGCAAGTCAATATGTGCAGCATTAAAATACATAAAATTAAAATCTTCTGGTAAATCAGGAGAGTGTTTTTTTCTCCATTCATCATCATATGTTCCAATATATCCAATTCTAGGCATCCATGACTTTGAACAAAAACCATATCCAGCAGGGTAAGGGTGATCTTTCCATGAAGATATAAGATTTTTTGGATCTTCAATATTAGGTAAAGGATGTTTTTCAATTAGTGCTTTTGATTTATGCGAAAAAAATCCAACTCCTGCAAGATTTTGTTTGCAATATTCACCTGTATTTTTATCAACACCTCCAAAGGATCTGTTATATTTTAATTCCATCTTTTGAAATGAAATAGGGTCTGTTATTTTTTTTCGTTTCCAGTAACGATCACCAAATATTTGTAATTCTTTTTTTATTGAGCCAACTTGAAGAGAGGTTTCAAGGCTTGTTACAGATTGATTATCATAAGTGTAAGCATTACCTACTAATACTATATCTGCTTTTGGCTTGAATGGGGCAATATCTGATTCAAACTTAATTAAGCCTTCTGTTTCATTTTCATACAATTCATCGCCAAAGGCAATTGGGATTTGTTTTTCAGCTTGTAAAACTTCTTTATTATTAAAATTAAATGTCCCTTTTACCACGACTGTAAGAAAGTTTTTTTTATCAGGCCATTTATAGGGTAACGCCTCTACTTTAAATTGTGTATTATTTAATATTTCCATATAATATCCGAGTTATTATAAAATTTAACTTATACAAAGACTCCTGGACAAGGGAGTACTGTTCCACTCACAACAGGACCAACCGGTACAAAAGGTGGTGCAAATGTTGGTATAGGTCCTGTTCCTAATACATTTTGTATAAGTGTTGAAGTTTTAAATATTTGAAAAATAGTAAAAAATGCCTTTGAAATTGCATCAAATAAATCATCAGAATGTAAAGCTGTTGGGTCAGCTAAGTTAGTTTTCATCATTAGTTTCATATTAGCAGGAGAAAGAGCAGTCTCGCCAGGAGATGAAAATGCTATTATCGGCATTGGTACATTTGGCATTGGAGGAGCAACTGGACCTGGAAATGCGATAAAAGCAGGATAGTTTAATACTCCAGTTAATCCCATATGCCACGTTTGCCATGAAGTGCTGATAGTATTAGCAATTGCATTAGAGTATTTTTTTTCTTGATCAGTTTTTGTAGGTGCAGTAGAAATTATTAAAGGTTTTAATAATGGTCCAATAACGCACCCTGGAAGTAACATTCCTATTGGACCATTTATTGAAACAGCTGCAATTGAAGCCATTTTCATCCATTTATCAATCCCATCACAAATCGCTGAACAAATACCTTCAATGTATGCAGCAAAAAGTTCACCAATCTCTTTTGCTGAATCTACATGATATTTATTTAGTGTCGGCTCACGAAAAAGATTAGTTGGTGAATTTGGTAAAACTGATTTTTCATTTTCTGCAAAAGCGTCGTTAAACTGATCCTCGGCTCCTGCCCATTCAGTTGGCACTTGAATTCTTTTTGAAAAAAAATTTGTTTGTGCTTGTTTTGTTAATATATTTTTATTTGGTGCAGGCATTTTTCAAAATTTCTTCGCATGTATAAAATGGACAATAAAATATGTCCAGTATCTATCATGATGACGTAACAACCAATCCAATTTTTTTATTTCTGTTATAATTTTATATTTTAGTTGTAATTCTGATAAAAATTTACCTTCAAGTATTTCTCTTACAATATCAGATGATTGCTTATCTTTCTGGCAAATCCATTCTTTTTGATCACATATATCATCACGCCATTCATAAGGCGATGTTAAAATAATATTTCCCTTATGCTCTAATAAAGCATCCATTTGTTGTATAAGTATAAGAGGTAAACTAACATTATCAAGTAAATTAAGAGCTGAAACCTGATCAAAAGAGTTAGCCCTAAAAGGAGGATCAAGTGCATCAGCAACTAAAAATAATACATTATCAGGTACCTCATATGAAAAATTAATTCTTTTATATGTATTGTCACGTATTTTTTGGTTATATGTTATCTGTTGAGTCTGCTGAATTTTTACTGCAGCTAATATCATATTAAAGCTCATATCTATCCCAATAGCAAGTTTAGCTAATTTTGCTTTTTCAAATGTTAACCTACCAACAGAGCAACCTAAATCAATTGATTTATTAAGTAATTCTTGATCAAATAATTTAATAGCTTTTATAATTTCTTGCCAATAAGCATTATGACTTTTGGATTCATATGATGTAGGAGATAAATTACCATAATGTGAATCCATATATAAACTATTGATATTTATCTCATTTTGATATATTTTATTCTTTATATCTATTGTTTGAAAAAAAGATGCTAATTCATCAGGTATATTTAAATGAGCGAATAACTTAACTTTTTCAGAAGCCCACCATAAATTTAAGTTTTTCAAAACAATAGGAACCCCCATTAATATTGGATAAACTTCTCGACATAATTCATTTTGGCATTGAAAAAAGCCATTTATAATAAATTTCCCCTCTCTCTTAAATACTTTTTGTAATACTATAGGGTATTCGTATTTTTTATTAGAGTCCATATATCTGCATTTAGGACATATAATATCCGCAAATGTAACTATATCTTCATTCACTTAACTATCTTTTTCGATTTACTTTTTAATTCAATTATATTTGTAATAAGATTATTATTATATTTAAATTCAATTATTGAATCTGTTTCCTTACTTTCAGTGTAAATAGAATTAATTGGTCCAAAAAATAACTGTAATTCATCATTATTGCATGTTGGAATATAAACACGTATAACCCTGGGATCATAAAAGCGAAAAAAAAAGACTTTTTCTTCATTTTGAACTGTAGCTAAAACAAGTTGCTTTAAATGTTGCGTAACCTCATTAAAACTGAATTTTGAAGTCAAAAATATTCCCCAGCTATGTCCAAATCCGTTTTGAATAATCCAGTTCATCAGTTCATCTTGGTGTTTTAGTATTACGAGATAAGGTGCAGCATCTGCACATTCAATTGCTGTTTGACCTTCAAAAAGACATTGGCATATATCAAAATTATTGATTTCATTTATTTTTGCAAATATGCATTCATCTCTGGCAGTATCTAAAATAACATATAGATTGTCATCTTTTTCACTTTTGGACTTATCAAGTACACTATATAATAATTGAATATCTATTTGAGTTTTCATAGTTATCAATTTTAAGAATCTCCCGGATTCTTATTTTTTTAATCTCATTTTTCACATAAAGGAGTACCTGATTTTGCCGCCATTTTTAAAGCATTAGACTGAGTTGCATCTCCTACAATAACATCAGGACTTCCTTCAATTAATTGCCCACTTCCACCGCAATGCTGATCTTTATCACCTAAACGATGTGCAGGCATATGATTTATTAGAACTGTATTACTACCTTTTACTGCTGTCCATGTATTTGGACCACAGCAAGCAGCATGAATTCCTGTATCTCCAACTCTAAGAGCTGGAAGGAAATTTACAAGGACATTGGTAGAACCTTTAACAGCAGGTCCAATTACAGGATGAGGACATGCTGGACAACCATGAGCATCGACTGGTGCTTGTGATTTATCCCCTAATCTTCCTTGTGATGGCATTTTAATCCTCCTTTATAATATCTATTCCTTATAATCACCCTGTACGAATTAATGCTCGTGATCCTGTTTTACGATTAATTGGATCAGATGCCTCTTTAGGTGAAGCTCCTGACCCAGAACCTGGATTCCCTCCACTATTTAAGTGTATCATTGGAGCTTTAATTGAAATTTGAGATCCACTAATATCTATAAATGCACCACCAACTTTCAATGAAATTTGAGAACCTGCTTCAATAATTACTTTTTGCCCTGCTTTTAAATGTATTTCTTTTGCTGACTCCATAGCATAATTATTATTAATTTTTTGATGAACATCTTTTTCAACAATCAAAGAAATATTACCATTAATTTTTTTATTTTGATCTCCATCTACTATCAATTCATAATCATTTCCAACCCATTCTTTTCGATCGTTTTTTGTCCGAATATTTTGATTTTTTTCTGCATGGATAAAAAGCATTTCTTCATTTTTTTTATCATCAAATGATATCTCATTAAATCCACTATCTTTTAAGCTCAGAGTCTTGATTGTAGACATTGTTTTTTCTACAGGAAGAGAATTTGGAGGTTTTGCTACAGCATTATAAACACTTTTTACAATTATTGGATGATCAGGATCCCCTTCTATAAATGATACTAAAACCTCCTGACCTACACGTGGAAGAAAAAATTTTCCCCAATTTTTTCCTGCCCAATCTTGTGCAACACGTACCCAACAAGAACTATTATCATTATATTTACCATCTCTATCCCAATGAAACTGTACTTTAACACGGCCGAAACCTTCATTATCAGTGTAAATTTTTTCTCCTGAACGTCCTACTACTATTGCGGTTTCATTACCTTGAACAACAGGTTTCTTTGTTTTTCTTTTTGGCCGAAATGGAATATCAAAAGGAATACATGTAAAATGATTCACATATAATGACTCATTTTCATTATGTGATTTTTTTGATGGATAGTCTCCACCTTCAGTTAATTTATGCTTTATTTTTGTAAGTAAATATTCTTGATTTAATTCCGATCGATAATGCTCATAAAGAGAAAAACGATACCCACTTGTAAATGCCCTGCAACAACTAATACCTTTAATTTGTGTAATATTAGCCTCTTGCTCTTCCATTCTTATTCGTGCAATTCGATTCCCATGATTCTTATCTTTATACTTACCTGAATGTTCATAAATTTCTCGTTCACCGCTGCCAAGTTTAATTTTGCTATTAATGTTAACTTCTAAAAAAGTATTAGGAGTTTCATAATTATAATCATTTACTGAATATTTATTAGGCTTTATTTCCTGTACTTTTTCAAGGCTTAAAATAACATCTTCTTTTAACTTTCCACCTTCTGTAATCTGGTATTTGGCTTTTTCCTGTTTTGGACATGGTTTATGTGTATCATAGAAATCAGTTAAAATCATGGTGTGTTTTCCATTATTATGTTCATAGAAATAGTAAATACCTTCATCCTCCATTAATCGTGAAATAAAATCAAAATCAGATTCTTTATATTGAACACAATAATCTCTGGGTTCATAGTTACTTTTTAAATCAGTTTTATAATTTGTTTGTCCTTTTTCACTAAAAATTTGTTTAATGATTTGTGGTACTGTTTTCTTTTGAAATATTCTTGAATTTTTTGATAGAGTAAGCAGCCAAAATTCAGGAACTATAGTTCCAAAATAATTTGAAAAACGTAAATCACTTCCATTTTCTCCACCACCACTTCCTTGTGAGAATTTTGATACTATTCCATTAAAGTATCTTTCACCATCAGGAAGACCTAAAACAATAGTAACAGGTTTGCCAATAATTTGCTCAAAAGAAATCTGGTGATCTTCGGAAATCATAAATAGTTCAAATAAAAAAGGTCGTGAAAGGCCTTCTTTGCCTTCAAAACCTTTAAGTAACAAAACATCCTTCCCAAGCGGTGTATCAACTTTAATAAATCTGTTTTCTTGCGTGTATTTCATTTATCACCTAAAGCACTATAAATACATGTTTACTAATAAGAATTTATTTAATAATTCCATGCATAAGATAAACAAATTCACTTCTTTCGCGATCCATATGGCATGCAGAACCTCCATTTATTTTTTTGCTGAGTTTTATACTCCCATCAAGTCCAACAGCAAGAGCCTGATACCTTGTTTCACACCCTAACTTTTCATCTTTAGGGTCAATTATTTTTGATGACTCTATCAGTACAACATAATGTTGCTTTATGATTTCCATATGAATAACACTAGTTTTAGAATAAGTAACAAAATGGCAATTTTCAGTGTGTGGTAAATTAAGCTTAAGAGTCTGCTTTGTATTAGTAGCGTTTTTTGAAACTACTTCTACAGTACAATTGTCATTAATTGTAATAATTTTATCAAAAACTTGAATTTGTTTAGGTGTTAAGCTATCTGCATATAACAAGGGCATATAACCTAAAACTACAAAATATAATAAATAAAAAATTAGTTTTTTCATTTTAATTTCCACATCCAAATTGTTTTTGCATCCCAATAAGCTGCACCTACTGGATTGCTATTATTCCAAAGGTCAATATGTCCTTGTCCAGAATATCCAGGAATATTCATATAACAAATAATTCCCTTTTTTCCTACAACATTACTTGGCATTGACCCACCAGTCTGTTTACCTGTCCAACCTATATCCCTTGGTCCAAAAACACTTCTTTTTGCCAAAATTGCCGCTAAATCCTGAGCTCCTCTAACATATCCATGAGGACATACATTTTTCCCAGAATTTTTAAATATTTCTAAAAAATTAGAGTTAACAGCGACTAATGCTTCACTCATTCGAATTGCACATGTATTTGGAAAATACATAGAACATTTGTGAATTTCAATTGAATTAAGCTTATATTTTGTTTTTAATGATATAAAATTCGGTCTTATCATGTCATATAATCCTAATTTATATTTTAATGTGTACAAAGTTAATAATTGTTATATACATTACCTCTTGGTTTCACAGCAATTATTAAAACAGTAACTTTTTTGTCATTAATATTATAAATAATTCTATAACTTCCAACTCTTATTCTAAACGTATTTTGATGACCTTTAAGGGCTTTATACCCATTAGGACGAGGATTTTTTTCTAATTCTTCTATTTTTTTTATTACTGCCTTTCTGATATTAGGTGGTAATTTTTTCATATCTTTTTTAAGGACATTTTTATGAATTTCAACCTTATACATTATTTAACTCCAATATTTTTTTTCAACTCTTGTATTGATATAGATTTACCTTTTTTACTCATAATTTCATTTTTTCTTTTTTTTATCTTTAAGTCTAAAACTATTTCTTTAATATTATCATTCTTTTTGTCCTTTGAGTTAGTCATTATCAATTCCTTTCTTTAAATCTTCAAAGCTTAATGTACCACTTTGATCTTTTAGTCGTTGATCTACAATAATAGAATCGTTATCATCTTCTTCAGAATCAATACAGTCTAATAAAAATCTATATTGCTGCATTGTAATAACAACGCCAATATCATCTTCTTTATCACAAATTTTCAGTTCATGGTTAGAATTTGTGATAACATCAATTATAGTATTTTTTAGTTCGCTACTATTTATATCAATAGTTGGCGGAAATATATATTCATTTTGAGACATTTATCCTCCCAGACAAATTTTTTTGAGAAAAATTTTTATGTTATTAGAAAATTAAACTTTTTATCTACAATATTTACATTAATATTTTCTACTTGAATTTTATTCATCATGTGGTTTAAAATTTCCTTAGACATCTTTGGCAATAAATTTTTATTAAGTATATGATCAATATTTCTGGCACCACTATCAACTTCTGTGCATCGATTTGAAATATTTTCTATCAAATCCTCGCTATATTCAAAGTTAATTTTTTTATTTTCTTTCAATCGAATGGCAACATTGTCAAGCTTAATTTTTACAATACGTTTTAAATTTTTCATTGATATAGGATAGTATGGAATAATCTGGAGCCGTCCTAAAAAAGCAGGGGTAAAGTTCTTTCTCTTAAATTCTTTTTCCAGCATCTCGGTTAAAGCTTTTGGATTCGGCATAGTTTCTTCATCTTTGCAATGTTTCATTATAATTTCAGAGCCTACATTTGATGTAAGAATGATCATAGTATTTTTAAAATCAACTGTTTTGCCTGTTCCATCTGTCAGAATACCATTTTCAAAAATATTGTAAAAAAAATCTTTTACATCAGCATGAGCTTTATCAATTTCATCAAGCAAAACTACGCAGTAAGGTCTTTTTCTAACAGCTTCTGATAATATTCCTCCTTCTTTATAACCAACATATCCTGCTGGAGCCCCTTTTAGTTCTGATATTCTATGTGGCTCACGATATTCAGACATATTAATACTAACCATATTATTTTCACCGCCAAAAAGCAAATCAGATAATGCCAATGCTGTTTCAGTTTTACCTACACCACTCGGACCAGCAAGCAGCAGTACAGCCATTGGTTTTGAAGGATCTTCAGCACCAGCTTTAGATATATTAATCATATCAGTTACAAATTCTACTGCATACTCTTGAGCAATAATTCGTTTTGATAATTCTTCCTTAAGGTGTAGTATTTTTTCGATTTCGTTTGAAAACATTCTTCCTGTTGGTATTCCTGTCCATCCAGAAATAACATTAGATATACTGTGCTGATCAACTGAGACATTTATCAATGGTTTTTCTCCCTGTATCTGTTTAAGTTCTATTTCAAGAGTTTTTATTTTTTGTATATCAATTTCAATATTATTATTATCAATAGACTTTTTATCATTTTCATTAACATCATATATTTTTTTTAATATTTCTCTAATTTGTTTTACTATTTTAGATTCCTTTTGCCGTTGACTGTTTAATTCATCGAGTTCTAATCTGGTTTTATTTTTTAATATTTCAAGATGTTTTATTTGTTCAGTCTGATCGTTACCCATTAAAATTTCTCGATTCAAGCTTTTTATTTCCATATCAATATTTGAAATACGTCTGGAAAGAGATTCTATTGGTGTTGGAGTGATTTCCATTCCCAATGCAACATTTGCACAGGCAGTATCAATAACACTAACAGCTTTATCAGGTAAATATCTGCCAGTAATATACCTTTTTGACAAACGAACAGCTTCTAATAGAGCTTTTTCTCTAATAATTACTTTATGATGTTTTTCATAATAAGGGGCAATTCCACGCATCATTACTAAAGCCTTTTCTTCATCAGGTTCTTCAATTTTAATTGGTTCAAAGCGTCTGGATAATGCAGAATCATCGTCAAAATATTTTTTATATTCTGCCCAGGTTGTCGCAGCAATAGTTCTAAGTTCTCCGCGAGCCAGAGATGGCTTCAATATATTTGCAGCATCACCCATTCCTTGAGGACCACCAGCACCAACAAGCATATGAGCTTCATCAATAAAAATAATAATAGGGGATATTGATTTTTTCACATCATCTATTATTGATTTAAGACGTTTTTCAAATTCACCTTTTACTCCAGTTCCAGCTTGTAGTAACCCAATATCTAACACTCGTATTTCTGCGTTTATTAATGAAGATGGTACGTCTCCTTTATTTATTCTTAATGCAAATCCTTCAACAATAGCGGTTTTTCCAACGCCTGCTTCTCCTACTAATATTGGATTATTTTTCCTTTTACGTATAAGTACGTCTATCATTCGCTTTATTTCGGTATCACGACCAAATATTGGGTCTAATTCTCCCTTTGCAGCTTTTTCTGTTAAATTAACTGTATATTGATCAAGAGAGTTTTCATTATCATTGTGTATTTTTGTTTCTGATATATCTTCATTGATATAATCATCTATATTACTTTGACTCTCTATAGAATTAGATATTATTTTATTAAATTTATTCAATAATTCATCAAGAGATATCCTATAAAAAACATCTGAAGTTTTTTTGATCAGTTGATTTAGATCTTTATTATTTAATAAAGCTAATATCAAATGCCCAGAACGAATAGTAGTCAATTGTTGTTTAATTGAAGCAATAATCCACGCCCCATCTAATAAATTTTCAAGTCTTAGAGAAAAAGAATATTTTCCTTTATTCCCTGTTTTGAATTCATTGAGGGCTGAAGTCAAATCAGTTTGTAATTTTGATTCGTTAATACCAAAATATCTTAAAATGTTATGTAAGTCACTATTTTCTATCTCTAACAGCTTAAGTAATAAATGCTCAATTTCAATATCATAATGGGTATGAGCGATACATATTTTACCGGCATTCTCTAAAGCTTTAATACATATTTCATTTAACTTTTCTATAGTAGAACGTAAGTTTGACATATGTTTTTTCCTTTTTTATAAATGCTACAAATTTATTTTAAATTATTTCTTCACAATTAAATGTAACATATTGATTCTTCCGAATTTTTCCTAACCATGTTGTCCAGCCTAATTGAACTTGATTACTAAATTTTAATTCTGAAACATATTTTTTTTTAAGAATTATTCGCACCTGAAATTCATATTCTACGCCAACAATATATCTAATCAAAGTAAATAATTTTCGTAAATTATCTTTACCAGGTAAAAAATCAATAAATGGTTCATATTCTAAAGGACCGATTTCTACTCTAAAACAAGATTGACAATCGTGAAAAAAACTTCCGCATAGTATGTTATCTTTAAAGGATATATCTTTTTTTCCTATTTGCGTTTGATCTTCAGGTAAAACAGATATTAATCTATCAATGAATTGGACAACTTTTACTTTTTGTTGAAATGCATATTCAATTAATTTTTCAATAGTATATGCCGATGGCACTTGCCTTGATAAAAGACCGCTATAATTTATTAACATTTCAGGTTTGAGCTTTATATTGTCTAAAATATTATCTGTTCCTAATCCTAATAAGCTTAATAAAATTCTTGATACTTTATCATCATTTTTATTGCTATAATTTTCAATTATACGAGTTTTTTTCCATGCAAGATAAAAAAGAGATATCAAACGATGGTGAAAAATATTATAAAAAGCTGTCATACCTGAATCACCATCTTTATCATTTATTTCTTGATATACATAATCCATCTCCAAAGCCAGTTCATTATACCAATCAGGAAGAACTCCAGATATACCAATTAACCCCATAAATGGCACTTCCATTTTAACAGGTTCATCTTCATATCCAAAATCAATATTTAGTATATCAGCTGGAGGAAATTGAATATCAGGACTTACCATAAATCTCACAGATTCTAATAATGGCGAGAGTGTTTTCCCCAACTTTTCTTTTTCAGGATACATTGATTCTAAAAGTTGTACAGCTTTAAAAAAATTAAATTGATAAAAATTTTCAGCCAGTTTTTTTTTCATAATAATACTTGTTGACCATTTCTCGGAGGCCATTCTTTAATAACCTCCTTGTTTCTATCAATAGCAACCATTTGACTAAATGAATTCAAAGAAACATATTGTCCAAAAAATTTTTCAAGGACGCTTGCAAAAAGAATAAGGCTTGTTCCAGAATACATACTTTCATCAAATGTAACGATAACCTTTACTCCTCTGCAAAATAACCATTTTTTATCAACTTTAACTTTCCTTGTAATTATTTCGCTTTTTAGAGCAGTTATACCATTAATCATTTGTCTGTTAACTGGTGATGTTTTGAAATCATACAAATATAAAATTTGTTTTAAAGCTTCTAGTCCTTCATTATATAAAGATATATAATTTAATGAAAGATGAGAAATTAATCGCCATTGAAGTTCCTGATTATAAAAAGTATTAAATGATTTAGTAGGTACTATCAAACAGTCAATTGATTGAATTTCCGCAATATCAGAATTAAAATCACTATTTATATCTTCATAAATATCATTACTATTAATTCTAATTGGTAATTGAGAAGGAAAATTGCCATTTGAACAAGTCAAATGAACATTTAAAACATTAGTATCAGGATCAACAGTTTGATTATGAATATCAGTAAAAGTTAGATAAACATCTGATTGTTCTTTCAAAATATTATCCGATTTTTCTCTTCTTACATGCCAAAATACATCAGGATAAACAGGTAAATTATCATCAGAAAAATGACAAACAGAGTATAAAGGCTTAATTTCATAATTTTTATTATCTTGATTTGGAAATGAAGCATAAACATTATTTACTGAATATATTTCTGTTGTGTCTTGTTTGTAAACATCAGGAATTATTTCATACTCAACTTTTTTATGATAATTTCTAACTGACTCTGCTTCTTGATCAAATAAATTAACTGCTGGAGTAACATTAAGGCAGAATATATTTTCATCATTGATTGGCATATTTTGTGGATAGGTGTCTATATATAAGTTAATATCTAATATATTACCTTTTTCTTTAATATTATTAAACCCAATAAGGTCAAAAAAGAGATATTTTTGAGGAAACCACATAAGTTCAAATAAACTTTGATATCCAGGCATTGATCTTTTTATAGATGGAAGTAATACTTCACTATCATCAAATCCAATCAGTTTTAGACTATCAGGACTCAACGAAATAGTTTGTGTTTCGTTGTTATTTAAATATAGTTTATATTCAATTTTACATACATGGTTTATAATAAGTTCATATATACGATATACATATTGATCAGATCCATTTAAAAAAAAACGTAAGGAGTCCCATTTTATTTTTTTATTTTCTTTTTTATTTTTTTTAAGTCCTAACTGAGAGAAATGTATTTGCTCTGAATTAGTTTTTAATTTAATACTAATTACTTGTCTGGCATTCAATACTTCATAATCTGGATCACTTATCTCAGTTTGTACAATAGACATTGGCCAGAGAGTTACAGGATAAGATGTTTTAAAAATATAAGAAATACCTCTGTATAACCTTGAGTAAATAGGTTTATCTCTTTTTATTGGAATTCCAACATCAGAGACACTATTATGCTTGAACTGCACTATTGTCATTGAAGGAACGGGTTTATTGTATTGAGGATACACAATTTGCATGATTGCTTCACATAATCTTGGAAAATCATCATCAATCTTTTGATGAATTCTTGCAGCAATTAATGCAAAAGCCTCAATGAGTCTCTCTGTATGTGGATCATCTGATCTATTAGGAAATAACCGAAGCTGACCTGCTATATTTGGATATTTTTCTCCAAATTCTGCCCCTAATTTTCTAACAAAAGCAAGTTCTCTTTCATATTTTCTTAAAAAATTTTCATCCATATTTTTTAAATCGATATAGTATATCGTCCTTGATTTAAATCCAATATCGTATCAAACATGATTTCATTTTGAATTATTTTATGATTTATATTTGCGCTAATTTTTAAATTAATTTCATTTATCTTTGGTGTATTTTTTTTATCAGCCCCTTTTTCAATTATAGAAGCTTGAGTTACTTTAATATTTGTTAGCCTTGGCTCAAACTTTTTAATAGTTTGTTTAATATCATTGATTAAACTTACAACAACACGGTCACTATTCATGTCCAGAGTTATATAGTCTTTAATTCCGTATTGAATTAAAGATTGTTTATCGATTTCTTTGTAGCCAATCTTACTTAAGTCCTTGTTCATATAGCATCTTGTATTTAATAATTCTTCTAAATCTTTAAGTATACATTGCTTCAAAGTCGATAAAGTGCATTTATTACCTTCAATTATTGGTCTTAAATGCTTCAAATGCTTATATCTCTGTTGGTCTTCCAAAGAAATTTTTTCACATAATCGATCAAGAATAGAAGTTTGATATATTGTTGTTAAACTATCCATATAAGTTAGTTAAATTTAGGACAGGCAGAAAATTTCACAGCCTGTCCTGTTATTTTGATATAATTATTTTACTTATTGTGTATTGTACTCCATTTTGTTTTTACATCTTCCTTTTTCTTACCATCTTTATGATCAGTTGCTGTATATATCCACTCAATTTCACCATAGTTCATACTTACATGTTCAATAGGGTATGTTGATTTATCCTCGACTGTTCCAACACTAACATCAGTAATAAGTACATCTGTCATTATATATTCCATAATTTTTTGTTTATCTTTAGCTGCTGTATGTAGAGCTAAAGTAACTTTTTTAATATGCCTACCTTCGCTACAAGCTCTATTTAAATTCGGAGTAGCTCTATCTATTGTTTTAGTTATTTGAAAATCATTATGGTCACATCTTCCGGCAGATCTTCCACCTGCATCACCGGCAGCACCTCCTATATTTTGTGACACACTATGATTATAACTTAAAATACCTATCCAGTCTTTATGT
>Ga0272440_1002284_pt1 | contig 15082 bp, 10 predicted proteins | sample SSMMMBAug17_FD_192440 | JGI IMG/M metagenome (GOLD analysis project Ga0272440, IMG submission 192440) | Marine sediment archaeal communities from Little Sippewissett salt marsh, Falmouth, MA, United States - SSM-MMB-Aug17 | ecosystem: Environmental > Aquatic > Marine > Wetlands > Sediment ... | reverse complement strand
GGCTTCCATCCATATCTATCTCCTAATAAAGTAATAAAATTAAGCCCTGTTGATATTGTTTGACAACGTTTTATTTCATTTAAGCATATATTCATTATTTCTTGATTAATAATGGCTTGTTCTCCTATTCCCCAGCGTAAATCAATGGGTTGAAACTTACAACTATTCTGCAAACAAAATTCGCTGATAAAAGGGAATACATCTTTTCTCAAAGCCTCTCGTTCTACCTTCATATCTTGAAAAGTCGAACTAATAAAAACTCGAAATATTTTAGTATTTGTAAGCATTCTATTTTAATACTCCTTTTTATTAGTAATAAGTCTTTCAAAATAAATTTGGACATCATATTCTTCAGACCAGATGTATTTAGGAAGTTTGAACCATAAAATGTAAAACAGTATAGAAAAAAACAATAGAATTGACATATATTGAAAACAAAAATGAAAGCGTGAATATTTTTGAACTGATTGTAAATGCTCCCGAACATTTTGTGTTATCGTTCCTTCAAAAGGAGTATCGCTTCCTGCCATCAGTTTACCTGGTAGCCAGGAAAAGGTCTGATGAACAGGGGAATTTGAGTTATCGCTATTTAACTGAATAATAAATTGTTTTCTATTGACAAGTTGCTTTCTTATCGTTTCATGTGGAAAAAAAGTAATTTGTATTCGGTTAATTTGAAATTTTCTTGCTGTTTCAAAAGCGCGTATCAATTCAGTACGCTGATGTGCTTTCTGGTAAACATCTGTTGTCGGCCAAGCAAGCTGTTTTAGAATTTCTTCATCAATATCTTCTTTTTTTCCAAAGCCTATCGTTATTATTTGTATGCCAACTTGATCTGAAAATTTTTTTACAATATTCCAATCATCAATTAAGTTCATATCATCGCCATCGTGGCCGACATCATTTTTTCCATCTGTCATTACAACTAGCAAAAATTGAGCCAGAAGGTTTTCTTTTGTTTTTAATTCTTTCCTTATTCTATTAAGACGTTCAAGTGCAGCATAAATTGCACTGAAAAGCCCTGTATTTGCTCCAAATATTGGTGGTTTGATAGTATTGATTTGCTTTATGAGATATTCTTTACTGCTCATAAATTTTTCAGAATTTATTTTTTCATTAACTTGATTACTGGAGAATGGAATAGCAGCGACATAATCAATATTATCCACAAAGTTTTCTGCAAATTTCAAGCATGATTCTTTTGCAATTTCAAATTTTGTATGATGCGCATCCACTTTTCTTCGCATACTGCCACTGTGATCAATTAACAGGATTGTATATCGTCTGTTGTTCAAAACCTGGCTTATATCTGTATTTTCTATGTGAATATAATATGTGTTAATCGGGATATCATTATCAAATATTTTTAACTTTTTTTTCATCTCTTCATTAAGATTAAACGTTGAAAAACGTTCAATTTTATTTTTAAATACCATTTCTATCGGAATTCCATTTTTATCTACAATATTAAAAGTCAAACAAAAGCACGGTCGTTCTGATCCTTGTTCATATTGAAATAAACGAACGTGGTCTGTCTGAACAATTCGAGCTTTTAAGACTTCATTGTTATTGAAATTTGTTTGAGATAAAGCAGTTTGAGTCAATAAGAGAATCAGTATCCCAGACAAATTACAAATAAAATATTGTTGTTTTCGACTATGCATGCCAAAATCTTTTAATATAGTTGAATTGAAATAATGTTTTACCAATTTTTATTAAAACGCCATCATTCAGTTCTGAGTTATCGGGAACTCCATGTGGGCTATCTGTTCCATTGATAAAACAGACAGACATAATTTTATTGTCTGGTTTTCTATTATTGTTATGCGCCTTGATTTTAAACAAACCTTCTTTACTCCCATCAATGTAGACATGAGATCTTGTTAACTCACTATCAGGGATGTGAATAAACCTGTCATTTCTGTTTTGGTCGTCATTTCCAATAAAGTATTTTTTCTTAAAAAAAAGAAACCATTCTGCAGGTCTTTGCGTGTTTTTAAAATATTCATTAACTTCTTTATTATTAGAGTCAATGTACTTTAATGTTGCTTTATTCATTATATCAACAGCATAAGAAGATGAAAAAGCAATAAAAGAGCCAGTCGTTATTAGGCCCAAAACATGAGATAAATAAGTTAAATGTTCGTTTGGCACTAAAAGAGCTGTGCTTCCTATTGCTGCTCCAAGGAAACCTCCTGTCGTAGAAAGAAAAACACGATACAAAAGAAAGCCGTACCGAATAATACCCACAGTTAATCCAATGAAAGAGCCAACAACTGCCCAATCTATAATTATTATTAATGATGATATATTCTTATATAAAATATAATTATGAATCATATATAAAAAAATTCTGCTTATAACACCAGAGAAACATCCAATGGCTGCCCCGATTATTATATATACTGTTATCAGACGCTTATTTTTGTTTAACTGATTATAAATAATACAAAATGTACTGATGAAAAAAGATATTAATATTGAATCTATTGTTTCTAAAATAAAATAATATTCTTGCTTAATTGTACACAAAACAGGAATCCATACACCAACACCCCACGTTACAAATCCTGATATTGCACCAATTAAAGTCATATAATAGACACTGTGTTTTTGAACCATTTTATCCTCAATTACTTAATATATATAAACATCTTTAGTTTTTATATTCGCATCCTCATATTGTGGATGAATTCTAATCCTTCTGATGTCAACATGTCATGATTAATGATTTCTTCTCTGACAGCTTCTCTAATTAAGATTTGTTTGTCTGAGTACATATGAAGTAATTGCATTAATTCCAGACGTCCATGTTCAATCATCGCTAATCTGAGATCAGTATATCTCGAACGACGTAAAAAGTTAATTTCACATCTTTTTAAATTATTGACAATTAAGTTTAAAGCTTCCTTTCTAACAATTTCTGAGCGATTCTGGCAGAATGTAAAAAGCATTTTGCGAGACAATTTGCCTGATTGGACTACCTGTTGATGCAATATTGACGTTAATGATCTTACTATTTTAGAAGCCTCTCTATCTGTCAGATTATTTCTTAATTTTTCCCACGCACACAGCAGTATGTCCTTTTCTTCACTTTTTCTGCATATTTTGATCAGTATTCTACGAGATAGTAAGCCTGAATTAATGGCTTTTGTACATATGCCTGTATCAATGTTCAGCAATTTTTGAATGCTGGATTTTGGTCTTATACATAATAAAAACATCAGTGATCCAATTAAATAATATTTAATTCTATCTTTTTCAGGCGTCTGATAAAATAGTGCCTCTTTTAGCCAATGAAAAAACTTATCACACATATTGATTAGCACATCTTGTAACCAATAGAATAACTTATCCCATATATCAATTCTACTGTTTAATAATTCATCCATTTGTTTTTTTTGTTCTTCATTCGTTATCTTTTTATTGAAAAGATTATATTGTTGTTTATTTATTTCAGGTAATTTGGCTAAATATAGAGAAACCAAATCAAGATGCTGACTAAAAAAAAAAGATGTATCACCATTTAAGGTAATGTCATTATCTTCCCATGATTGTATCCTGGATATAGCGTATGCGTCATTATTGCATAATTGATACCACTGAAAAGCAAAAGAAGTAAGAAATCCAATTAGTCCAATACATAATATATTAATGAATAAATTAGATATGAAATCCATTTGAATAATATCTTTTCTGGTCAATATTAAAATAAAGTATATGATAATGCTTACCCAAATAATAATTAAGAATAAAGGATTCGAGATAAGAAATTTTATGAATAATAAATCATAGTATACAAGAAGAAAAAAACAATTTAAAGTAAACATAGTTAAATGCGTTAAATACCAGATGAAATCAATATCTTTATAATAATTATCAATCCATACGAATATAAATGAACCTATGATGACAAAAAATAGTATATACAAGCCAAATGGAGTAGAAATACAATCTGTTAAAAAATCTTGGATATCATGAATATGATAAACCAAAAAGCCTGAAATAATTATAGCAATAACAACAAAAATGGCAGAGTTTAGTGAAGTGCAGCTCAAAAAAAATACATGATCCAAATCCGATATTGCACCCCATACAGGAATGAATAATACAAGTTTACGAATACAAAAAAGGGATGCAAAACAAAGCAAAATCTTATAGTTTTTTACCCTATTATGAAAGGCTAAAGCAATTAATGCTATCACTATTAATGCTAGAATAAAAATCCAGTTATTGGATAAGCTTTTTGTGAAATAAACAATATCACTATTCATAAATAACTCATCGAATTAATTACAATTAAAGCAAAGGTTGATTCTCAAATACTTCTTTTGTTTGTTCTGAAGTTAGCTTAAATTCACCATCTCCATGAATCAAATTTTTAATCTGGTTTCTATATTGTATGTTAATATTTTTGGAAACTATGATAAGTCTGGTTTGATTCTTTTTCACTTGATTAAAAGGGATTTCATTTATGTCTTTGTCTATTACATCTTTTGCTTCTATTACAAATAAAAAGCTTGCTGAATGTCGGTCCTTTTTTGTTTTTGATTCATTATAATAGTAAATTTTGCCCTGTCGATCTTTTTTCTGATCAAACCTCCATTTATCAACAAATTTCCACTTATCGTTTATACCATTTTGTTGGATTATTGACTTTTCCCAATCTTCTATAGATTCTACTATCCAGACAATAATATGTGTTGGCTTTTCGTATAAAATTTCTGGATGTTTCGACATATAATCACAATTTTTATGATGACAATATGCCAATAATGTTAATTTGCGACATGATAATCGTGTACCGCAAAAAGGACATTTATTGAATAAGATGCCATTAAATAAGTAAAAAATAGAGGGTACCGGTTGTTTGCAGCATATACATGAAAACTGCCATATTCTATTACAACATTCAGGACAAAGCGTTCCATAGCGTCTGTTCCGAAAAACAAAGATCCAATGCCTTATGATATAAATACATGAAAGCAGCATGTAAGTGAAAAACATTCCTATCGCAATATGTAAATAAGAATTTAAGAAATTATTGAAAACAATAGCTGTTATTAAAATCACAATCATAATGATTGAAACATACTGAATCATTGCACTCTGGAGTATGTGCCTGTTTGCATCAGTTATGGATAATGGCTCTGGATTGTTACCATCTTTTATTGTGTACATTTCTGTTAATATTTTTAAAATGTTAGACATTTGACAAAAAATACCAATTAGAATTTAAAAAAAATACCTTGTTCGCCAAGTCTTTTTACAATTTTATTTTTTATAGCGTCAGGCAGAGTTCCTGTTATGGAAGCTTTCTTATCTGTAATTGAAAAAACAGTTTCAGGGATATTTTTTAAAGATTCAGGAGAAAAATGGTTCGATAAAAAGTGAATTTTTTGATTTGAGCTAGGTCTGAAAGCTCCTGCACGAGGTAAATCATGTCGATAGTCACCATCAATCAGCAAATCAACGTAATTCAGAAACGTATTAATGATGGGATTGTTTTGATCGACTAACTGTTTCAATGTATATCCTGTGTAACAAACAACAGATAAATGATTCTTTTGTATTTGTTTTAGAAAAGGAATTAGCGGTAATGATTGCAATAAGGGTTCACCGCCACTGAGACTTATACCATTAATAGTTTGATTTTGTTGTAGTATTTTAAACAGGTTTGAAATATGAAAACTATTTTTGACTGTTATAGCTGCAAAATTTTTATTGGCACATCCCGGGCAGGATTTTTTACAACCTTGCATCCAGAGAACAAAACGTTTTCCTGGCCCGGCAGCATTTTCTATCACATCTAAATCAGCAATGTTCAACTGAGGACGAATATCAGAATAAATGTTCGTTGGAATAGACATCATGGCATTTTTGCCCCAATCGTCAAAGGTTGTTCAATTTTATAAGGTTCTCCTTCATAAGGTTGTTCATTTTTCTCCTGTCGAATTGGCTGATCATCTTCTTCATATTTAAACTCACTGTCCAAACCAAAAGATTTTAATTTATCTTCAATTTGAATATAATTAGAACAACAAGAACCTTTATCTATTTCTGAATTAGAGCGTATTGTACCATCAAGCTGCAATCTAAACGTTATTATTCCATAGGCATGTGTCTTAACTTCCATTATAAGATCATCAAAAAGGTTTTCCTGACTTAACCATTTAGAGGCAAATCCCATTTCATTACAAATTATTTCTATTGAACTGGCAATATATCTTCGTTCCAAATCTAACTGCTTACTATGAATAGCCTTTTCTTTCATTTTTTTGTATCTGGCAAGTTGATTGGGTATTTTTTCAGCAATTCCTTCTATTGATCCTGTTTTTGTTATTTCATTATCTGCGTTCTTGAGCATGTCTTTAATTTCATCAACAAAACGTTCATAAATATTCTCCTGTAACCAGGGGCATAATAAATCACGTTCATTGATTAATTGATGAAATAACATCAATAATTCATTGCGTTTCGAAGAGGCGTTTTTACCTTCACGACATTTATCAATGATATCTTCAAGTTGAAACTTCAATTGTTCTATCATTTTTGTATTTTTCTGAATATCAGACATTGTTAATTTAATCATTTCTGATTCCTCAACAAGTGTATTCATTGATTCAATTTGACATTGTATATGATTTAAAACTGATTTTGCAGATGTGACTAAATCTTTCAAAGAGACTGTCGTCAATGACATTTCAGATAATGTATTAACAAAACTTTTGGCCTTTGTGTATGCTTCTTTCACCTGAAGCTGACAGTTCAAGACGTCACGTATTTTGTCTTGAATTTCAACTTTTGTATATTTACGACCACTCATTTTTATTTCCTCCATAAAGATTTTAACCAATTTGTTTCATCTTGAATTAATTTCAGTTTATTTATAATTAATTGATTAGGGTATTTTTCTTTAATAAGCTTTTTCCTTAATAATTTAGAAAGTTTAGATGGCTCATTTGTTTTTTTGACCGCATCAATAACCATCCCTTCGTAATCACTGCCTGGATCAATAGTAACTGTATCAATCTTATCTAATGCAAGTATCTCCAAAATTTGTTTTTGATCGTTAAGGTCATATTCATTGAGTTTTTCTAAGATAAACTGAAAATATTTTCTTTTAAAATTATGATGATAGATCTTTTCAATCAAATCTGACAGAGAAGTATTATGTCTATTTCCAATAGACCAGGTCGTTTCAAGTAATTTTTCATAATGTATTTTTTGTAATAAAGGATACCTGTCCAGTCTAAAATACCCGGAATGTTTTCGCCATATGACAAGATCTGATACTGCCTTTAAATATGAATTCAACGCATCTTTACATTCATTTTTAGATTCATTTTTAAGCCAACTACCATATTCTTCCCATTTCAATTTGTTATCACTTTGAAGGTAATCAACAGTTTTATCTGCAATGTCACAATGAATTTCTTTTTTATAATATGTTAATTCATTTAGTTTTATTGCTAAATTAGACAGACTGTTTATTTCCAGTTTTCTGATGGCGACATCATAAAAAACCTGAAGATTATTTGTTTCTCGCAATGTATCCATCAAATGAATACTGATTTGGTTAGAAATCAAACGATTTGCAAAATCCATTAACATTTCTTCTCGAATATTCATTTGATTTAATTGGCTTATGGCCAATAATACGCTGGATAAATATTTTTGTGGAGATTTCCACAGGATTTTAGAAATGTTGTTATACTCAACAGGCCTGCCTGATTGCCAGAAAGCAACAATATAGTCTGGTTTACTTAAAATTATTTCAATTACCCCGGAAACTCTGAGAAATTCGATGCAATCTCGAAACATTTTACCTTTTGCAAGAAAATGTGAAATGTTTTGATATGTTTCATTAATTTTATCAGGCATATGTCTTACCATATTGATAAAATTTATTACATCCATAGCATCATCCTGATCTTTTTTCCAAAAGGAGGCTAATGGTGTAGGTTTTGGAAGTTGAATGGACGTTTCATTGGGTACAATTATTTGATAAAGATTTGTTTGTGAGGGAAGCTCATTTTGTGAGGGTACAAATACCAAGCGAAAGCCATCTAAAAAATTGTTTGAATCAATAAACAGAGTTGAAAAATTCAACAGAGAGGCTTCGAAGCATGGTAAAAGAGAGAATAATTCTGCCAATATATCCCACATATCATTTTCAGGTACAATGACCATTGGAACTCTTAATGGGGATTTACCTAAATATACATCCATCAGTTGAATAGCAAATGGACGCCATATACCTGAAACCTGGAATTTTTCTTTTAAATCCAAGCGTTGTACAGGTAAAGATCTGTTTGAAGGAAGTTCTTGTTCATTTAATATAAAGGATAATGATTTTAAAATATCAACAGGAGAAACAGTATTCGCAAAAAATTCTTCTTCTTTACAGATATAATTATGCGCAAATGATCCAATGGAGCCGCTGAGATCTTTGGAATAATTACTGGCTCCAAATCCCAAATACTTTTTTTCAGGGCGATAAAAGCTGTATCTTGTCATTTCCTCTTTGCCACCCGGCTTGTTATTAAAAGAAAAATAATTCAATGATTCAATCAACGCTTTTTCTTTATCAATCTCATCTGATAAAGCGGCTAATTGATAACCAGGAGATTTACCTTTATATCCTCTACTGACTCTTCCATAAACATGTTGATAAAACTGCATCATAATCCCTTTTTAAATAAGACGACCATCATTGATTAATATCCACAATAAAGGGTCAGCTGCTCGTATGGGTTGTGGTTCAAATGGCAAAATAGATTCAGCATTTTTCCCCATAACTTTCATGGGCTCAAAACCAAAAGATGAAAAACCGCAAAATCTGACTGAACCAAATTCACTCATGGCATGCTCATAAAACTGGGGGTTATTAATTTTCATCCAGTCCTCAAGATTATGATGAACTTGAATCATGTTATTTATATATTGACTAAAACTTTTATCCTCTTCATTTTCCGGTAATATAAATGGTTTTCGTGTTAATATTTCAAAAAGACTTTTTTTGCTATCATCACTACTGTATTTAATTATATCAATTTTACTGATGGCGAATATCAAATTAAGAGATTTTGTACCTTTCAAAGATTGGATATCTCTGGTAAGTCCTAAGCCATTGAAAAAATTGTTAAAATACGGCCTAACTGTAGCTATGTTATCTGCCGGTTGAACAAAAATAACATCAGTAGTCGCATGGACATGTTGATAATCAATTATTCTATCTGGATCACCTATTATTTCCCCGGGGATATCATTGAAAATTAAAACAAGCTTTTCATTTTTACTGGAAAGGAAAGACTGTCTTCCTGTCTCAAGTAGCACTGGAGAACGTAATAATTCATCAAATTCTTTTGTTCTTAGAGGGAGGATACCATCAATCCACATACCTTCAGAATCATTTAGCTCATTATTGTTTTCAAGTGAAACCATCGTGCATGGCCTGATCAATAATTTTTTTTCAGCAGGAAATGCACGTTTTAAATACGATTTATCATATGGATAAAACAATATTCCCATTAAGCTCTGAATCCATGTTGTTTTTCCTACTTTCGGAACACCACCAAGGGTTATAGATTTTATTCTTGTGGGATCCTTTCTTGCTATTTCCAGGTATTCTTTATGTATTGCTGTGGACTTAATAATAAGTTCGTGCTCAGTATCAGAAGGTTTTTTATTAAGATGTTCTCTAACTTCATATGTTGAAGTGTTGATGCCGGATTCATCATTGATTCCATCTTTTGATCTTTTTTCAACCTTTTTTAAACAGCACCATATGGGATTTTTTTCAAAAATTATTTCTGGGATAGGTTTATAACAATAAGGGCACAAATGATCCATTGTCTGAATATGTGGGACAATATATTGATTACGTTTATTGTTTTTTATATTCTTTGGAGTATTTAATGGTGGTTTAATTTCTTCAATAGTCTCAGATGGATTAATATGTGCTTCTTGAATATTTTCATTGTCCACTTGTTCTATTATGTTGTTTTCATTAAACCATAACCTTATTGTTACAACTGGAACCTTTTCAATGAGAACAACCCGCCATGGACTGTTTGATTGATCGCCCAGTATTGGCCATAAGTCATTGTTATTGGCAATAAATGGCCTGGAGAATTTTGTATTGGTTTTTAGCCTGTGAAATTCTTTTGTATCAGATATCAATTCATAAAGCCCTTTATTAATGAAAGGAAGACCTCTTTCTTCATCAGATATAAGTTCCAGATATTTTAAAACCAAATTTTTGACTGAATCTGACCAGTTAAGATTCGCTTTAAGGATTTCTTTGATCAAATCTCTCGTTTTAAATTGATTATATGAGATTTGAGCTTTTCTCCATTGTTCTGAATCCGGGGGGTAACCATTCAACCATTTAATAACATTCCCCCATTCGCTCGAATCAGTAGGAAAATGTATGTCATCCGCCTCATCATGTTCCTCATTCTCATTATCTGGCTCCCATAAAGACAAATTCGTTGCTATTATGCTTAAAATATTATTTTGTTCAATTTGTGAAACAGGTGATCTTTTAAGTAAACATATTTTTTTAGGATATGCGCCTTTATTATTATTCAAGGACATATTATTAATCATTGCTGTTGTATGAATATGTTCATTAAAAAAATGAGGCGCTTCTTTCCATATCCACTCTTCAACTTGAATTTTTGTCACCGGAAAAACTGAAATAAAATGATCTTCATATCCATTATTTTCTAAACGAATGCATGGAAAACCTGTTGTTTGATCTTTGGCAATCTGGATTCTCATATATCATCTCCTATAATTAGTTTATCTCAAAAATATAGAAATTTTTTGTCTCAAGTTCCAGATGATAAACATTATTTTTAATTGGAATTGTTTCAATATTACCTCTTGCATTGATATATTTTAATTCATTTTCAATTCGAATGATTAATACATTTTTTACCTGACATCCCACTTGAAAAAAATGCCATTCAGGACGATGCGCTTCAAGTATTAAGAAACCTTTGTTTAAAGCGCTTAAGCTTTCAAAAATTATTATATTCTTTAAAAATTGTAATTCATCTTCATGAGTAATATGAATGTCATAACGATCACAAATCGGGCATTTTTCTGTTGGAGAAGAAATTACATTCCAAATTGATAACTCCATTGCTTCAAGTTTTCCATTCTGCGTTGATGAAAATGGCTCTATTTTGCTTACTTTCGAATACATTTCAAAATTAAAATCAACATCTTTTGTTTTACCATTTTTAACGATTTCCTGATAAATTCCATTAACTTTTAGTAAATGCATATAAGGATATAAAATTCTGCATTGAATTCCAATATTCCTGTCATTGATATTATTCCAGGTAATAGAGAAATCATCATTGATTTCTTTAAGTTTACCTGATACTGGATTCCATTCTACAGGCATTTGATTCCCGAAATGAATCGTAAGATTTTTAATTAATGATGCTTTATTCGTAAAAAAATTTTCAATAATGCTTTTATTCATACGATCATTTTCAAAGAGTATATCATTTATATTATTCTTTTGATCTGATGGTTCGGGTTGAACAAAAAGTCTTTTCAACGACATTGGTGTATCTTTAATGTCAGGGAGATAACTATCAGAAATAACATAAATTATTTTTTTACTACTTGTCTCCTTCTCAATTGATTCTCTTACTGGCCTGAAAAAGGAACCTCTATAGTGTAATTTAAGTGTCGCTCGAATATCTTGTAAAAATTTTTCTATTTCGCGGAGCTTTGGTCTGACATGGTTTAATTCATCAGAAATGGATTGAACAGGATTTATTTCTGTGCAACTTAAAAAACCAATGGCAATATCCTGAGTTTTCGGATCAAAATTGATAACAAATTCATTTATGACTTTAGATATTTTACATATGTTATCATCATCTTTTTCAAAGAATTTGCTCATTGATTCACTGCCATCGATAATGATAAGTATTCGCTCTTTTGCATCATTGAGTATAACCGGATCAACACTGATTATTGCTTCAATTTGATTATTCCATGCTTTGGATGTATAAAAAATTGTTTTTTTATAATTATTTTGCGTTATAAGGTTTCCACTTTCTAAAAAGAAATCATAGGCTTTTTGGGAAATTCCCTTTTTGATACGTGATTTTAGACGAATCTTTTGAGACTGTGTTAATTTTTGGAATAAAGACGATCTCAGATTATTCAAGTCCAGTCCATGAGAAGATAAAACAGTTGAAAGTAATTCTTCAATATTATTTACAAAAAATAGATTTTTTTTTCTAAAGTTTTTTGGGATATCCCCTAAATTTGCTGCAGGAAAAATCATCTTAATTTGTGGGCCATATTCATTGTATACACACGCTATTTTTTCTTTTATATTATCAACAGGTAATATCTTGCCATCATAACCAATTTCACCAGTCAGTGCTGTTCCGCATTCAGGAGAAATAACTGTTGAGTAGTTCATTCCAAACATTTTTTTGATAAATGCAATTGAAAATATAGCTAAAATGCCGGCACCCATTGATTTTGCATCACTGATTTGCGCTTGAAAAAAAAGTTCATAGCTGTGTTCATACTGACCAGGAAATTCTTCAAATGGATAAGCTTCTACCTGGTAAAATGTTTCCATTAACAAGTTGAAAATTTGTTCAAAATAACGATCTATGTTTAAGTCTTCAGTTAAAGAACCAATAGCAGGTTTTCTGCAAGAATTTCCCGGTAGTCTTGGATCTGCTTTCAGGTAGAGCATCCCTGAATTCCGTTTATTCGTCCTCATATTTTTGGTAATAACTGGTATAATAAAGTATGACTTATCATCCCAGTTTTTTCTTCTCCCTCTGATGAATTTTCTGATATTATTTTCAACATTTTCAAGATATTTTTTCTGCCCTTTATTCTCCAAACCAACATGTTCAGCGATACAGAGGAGTTCATCTAATCTATTCTTTAATTTATTAATTTTTTGACAATTTGAAACAGGTGTTCTAAATAGACCTGCAGATATTGATTTATATACTTTATCTTCATTGATTGTTTGTATAATCCGAGGTATGTGATCACTGTTTTTCGTTTGAAATTCAACTATCAGCTTATTAACAATTTTTTCTGTCAGATGTGTAAAAATTTTACCAAAACTTATTTGATCCATAATGTTATCCTTAATTTTATCCTTTGTAGATTAATAATTATAACATTTTGTGTTAAGAATTATCGTTCTTCAATGCAGATGCCATCTTTTCCATGAGATGAAACATTTATAATAAGATTTATTTTTCTGTCAGGTTTTCTGGCTTCTAATTTCAATAACGATCGTGATAGTTCAGGCAGAATGATATCATCCAATGTGTTGAGAACGCCCCTCCCGCCAAATTCAAGAAAGTTTTTTTCATAAGTCTTAACGAGATAATTTTTAACTGCTTTCTGTTCTATTTCTAACGCTATATTTTTATGAGCATATTGTTCATTAAAACATTTTTTTAGTGATATAAGTTTGGAATCTAATGTCGAAAAAAGAACTTTTTTATTATCAAAATAGTTAAATGGCGTAATGTTATTACCAATTCGGTTTAATAATTCCGGTCGGCTGATTTCATATTTAAAAAAATTTTGGACACAATTAATAAAATGCTGGCGAATAATTTCAGGATTTTTGGAGTGCTGTGCCTCTCTTAATTGATCCATTTCACGTTTTCTCGTTCCAATGTTTGATGTAAAAATAATGATTGTTTCATTAAAAAAAACAATATCACCCCTTGAACTTGTTAATCTTCCATCTGATAATATTTGTAAGAATATGTCAAATATTGAATGATCTGCTTTTTCAATTTCATCAAAAAGAATAACAGAAAAAGGTTTTTCAAGAACAGCATTTGTTAATAGCCCTCCTCTTTCATGTCCGATAAAACCAGGATCAGAGCCGATTAGCTTTTTTGATGAGTGCTCCTGGTATTCGCTCATATCAAAGCGATGGAAGTTATCTTCAGTACCAAATACAAATTTTGCCAGTTTCTTGCAAAGCATTGTTTTTCCTGTTCCTGATGGACCGCAATAAAACTGAATTCCACGCGGTCCATTTGAAGATCCTCTTAGCAATTGACTGACATTTGTACGCGCCTTCCAAAGCATTTTAATGGTTTGTTTAATGGCATAGTTTTGGCCTTTAATACCTTCTTCTTCTATAAAAAAAGTTTCTGCATTACTCAATTGTTCGGGCGTGATTTGTTCATAAAAATTGTGTGTTTCTCCAAATTTATATTGTGAAAGCACATGTTCCCAATTATGCAATGATAATGATTTGATATCTTTTTTTAATTCTTTTGAATAGTTCTGGGCAAGTTGATAGAGTTTGCCCAATGATGTTAATGCTAAACCATCTGTAAGTTTAGACAATTCGGTTGCCATTCCTGATGGCCCTAGTTTTGTTATCCAAAACATTTCTCTTTCATAAAAGTCAGGGATAGAAATTTTTATAAAAGCAACCTGATGGTTATTTTCAGAAATCTCAAAAGGGACTTGAGTATCTGAAATATAACAAAGTATTAATTTATTCTTCGAAGAAATAGTTTCTATCATACGTTGAAAAGCAATTAGCCAAAAACTTTCTTTCTGTGAATAAGCAGATTTGTATGGAAGGATGTTACTCATATCTTTTAGCATCCATACGCGAGAGATTTCCTTATTCTCCATATCATTTAAAACTCTTGCGAATACAGTGTCATTTGTATCTGTGAAACCTTGACTGCCAAATCCATCAATTTTTTCTGTTTTGAAAAGGTTGTTTTCACTCAGAGACAGTTTGGTCGCTTTACTATAAGGATCATACCGATATATATCTCCATAGTCTGAAAAAAGAAAATTTGTCATAAGTTCATCGAATGATAGTTCTAAATTGTGATGAGCAGTGCAATACATATACATATCCCTGATATTACCATGTATGATAATTACGTTATGATTTTGAATTGCTCGTAAACAATTTTTCTGCCAGAGAAATAAATTAATCATCATATATCTCCAATTGTTAATAACGAAATGAAACACCATTTATGCAAAAATCGTGACAGGATGGTTGGCTTGAGTGATA
>Ga0272440_1002283_pt1 | contig 15084 bp, 8 predicted proteins | sample SSMMMBAug17_FD_192440 | JGI IMG/M metagenome (GOLD analysis project Ga0272440, IMG submission 192440) | Marine sediment archaeal communities from Little Sippewissett salt marsh, Falmouth, MA, United States - SSM-MMB-Aug17 | ecosystem: Environmental > Aquatic > Marine > Wetlands > Sediment ... | reverse complement strand
AATGGATGGCAATACCCAAACCGGTTGTGCCTCTATTATTATCTGATGTTGTATAATTGATATCAAATCTAAATGGAGTTTCTTCATCTGGATCTAAGTTAACCTTAGGATCAATAGGATTAGTTGTAATTATTTGATACCTTGTTGCAACTTCAGCAGCATCAACATCTGTTGCAGGATCGTAACCATTAAACATATAAGCCTGGTTTGGATTTAATGGATTTGTACCATTCAAGTATTCCTGGAAATTAGAATAACCATCATCGTCATCATCATCATCTGGTCCACCTAATTCAGGATAATTTGCAACCCATTCCAGGTATGTGTTTGTATATTCAATATACTGGTTACTATATCGCTTTTCTGGATCATCCATTGAAAAGGCAATGTTCTCATCACAATCAGTATCATCCTCAATTGTTACAGTAAATGTATAAGAACCTTGAACTTCCCAGGAATCCATTACACCAGTATACTCACCAACACCTACAGCAGCGTCAATATATGCTACTATAGAATAGTCACCTTTAGGCAAGTCAATAACAAAATCTTGCCTTGTTGTATTTGTATTCCACTCAAAGGTTGCATCTTCAACACCTTCAGGTGTTAAACCAGTCTCTTTATCTTTTGCAACAATGTGTAAAGTACCGGTTTGACTACCTAAATAGCATACAGAGCCTGTTAAGGAATTGTCATCATTTGCAGGAATGTTGATTGTATAGTTTTCAAAAATACCTGGTTTTGCACCACCACCTTCAACATCTTCAATCTTAAGCGTAATTGTTTCTGCTTTTTCAATTAATTTATCGTTATTAATTTCTAACGACAAATCATTGTAAACTTTACTACCTGCTGGAATAACGACTGAAAATGAAGTTCCTGATTCAATGACAGTTCCATCGTCTTTCAAGGTATAATCCCTGCTATCACAATTTGCTGAAAGAATCTGGCCAATGGTAATAGTAGTATCAGTTAGTGAAGTTTTATTGAGAGCTAATTCCATATTAAAAGTTTCGCTATTTGTTTCAAAAGTGCTTATAGGTTCACCTTTATTAAAAGATACAAGTACTGTTTCAGTTGCCTGAACTGCTGGCCAGAAACCAACATTTTGAGTTATGCCGTCAGCTCCTGAGATCCCAACATGAGATAGAGTCGGAGTTAAGGTTCCACAGGTATAGGACCCTCCACCGCCAGTGACTTGATTTAATATATAAAAAGTGCCATCTGTCATTTGGCCTTCAGACTCTTGATTTTGAGCAGCCTGTAATGGCGCAATCAAGGTGCAGACCATAATTATTCCAATGATCAGCAGGCATAATTTTTTAATATGCGTCATTCTTGATCCTCCTTTCTTCCAAGGATAGATTTTTTGTGAAGACATTCTTTATATTAATCTTGATCAAAATATTTTTTTGATTTAATAAAGAATTTATCATATCAATCTTGAGCCTTGGATCATAATGAATAAAAGCATTATGAATTTACCCTCTCCATGTTTCCATAAGAGAGGGTATTTTTCAATTATTTTTTAGCAGTGTCACTTGTCATTGTTTGAACTATATCGTATTGCATTTTATTTGCAGCCTGGTCTTCAACTATAATAGTGAAATAATAAACCGTCTTTTTTTCAAGGTTTAAAACATCACATGTTAGCTGGTTGGTATTTATAGTTTGAATATCTTCCCCTCTTGTAACAGCACTCCATGTGCCTTCAGCTGCCTGGCTTTTTCGATGTGTCACTATTGCACAAGCGCTTGTATCCGGATCAGGTGGATCATTTTTTATCAAGTTTGAAAGGCAAGTACGACCATTTGCACTTTTTGTATAATAAACAGAATATGTCAATTCATCTTGTAGAGTACCTTTTTCATTGTCAGTAGCTTTGTTCCACAATAAGTTAACATATGCTTCAAAAGGACTTGCCCAGAAAGGGCGGAGTGCTTCAGGAGCAATATTGTCTCCAGGAGGACAATAAGGAGCTACATTTCCAAATTTATCTTTTACAACAACATTGACTTTATATGTACCTTCATACGCTTCAGCTGTATTTGGAGGGTCGCAAACATCGTTAATTATATCTTGTCCAGCGTATTCTTTCCAATCAGTAAAACAAGGATATCCTGAATCTCGAATAATTTGTAACGAGGTCAATTTCTCACCCTTTGAAAAATAAGCCATATAGGAAAGTTCATCATCACAATCATCACAACGACGATCATCACAATCAGTAGCTTTTGTCCATGTAAGTGTAACAGCAGAATTAGCTTTTAAATCAACATCTCCCATAGTTCCGCCATCTCCAGGAATTGGTGCGAAAATATCCTGAATAGGAGCACTGTCAACTATATACCAGTTTTTACCATTACTAATAAGGGTAACAAAGGCATTTTTATATTCAAGAAAAATTTGATGAGTTCTTCCTTCGATATAATATGTTGTTCCACTTAAATCATAAGGGTCATCTAAAGTTCCGCATTCAATAGTAACGATGTCAGAATCTATATCACAACCATCGCAGGATCTTTGCAATCCATCATCAATTTTCTTTATAGTATATTTATCTCCTGAATTCTCAGTAGAAGGGACAGGTAAAAGAATTTTAACGTCGCCTGAAACTAAAATCAATCCCTGATCTTCTTCTTCAAGGGTGTATTCATCTATAGCACCTTCAATACTCTCTTCAGTAACCGTAATAACCTGAGTCGTTAATTTTTTAGAATTAATAGCATCATCTGCAAGATCATCTGCCGAAACGCTACCATCTTTAATTGTAGCTGTTGTAATGCTATCTGCTTGTAACGCACTTCCAGGAAGTGTGCCTGATTCTATGTTTGATCCATCAACGATCTCAATATCCTCTGTTAATTCGTCCGCATAACGGGCTCTTATTGCATACATTGCGCTTGTAAGCTTTGCTTTTGGTTCCATAACAGGACCATCATTAATACTAATACCAATCCATGCTGAAGAATCAACAACTGCAGATTCTAAATCTACAATTTCTCCAATAATGGTACTAACAATGCCATTTGTTACCTTAACTGTTTGAGTTTCTGAGTATGTTTGTGCTGTACCAGCAACATTATACAAAATAAAAGTCATCTCTACTTCGGTAAGATCAGCTGATCCTGAACCAGCCAGGTTACACTGATAAGACAATTTCATGGGAACACCACCTTCTGCTAAAACATTAGCCGGTGCAATTCCAATAATGAACATAATGCTCATAATTCCGGTTAATAATTTCATTCCTTTGACACCTTTCATTTTTTCTTTCCTCCTTATAAAAATGTTAATAAAGTTTTAAAATTCTATGTTATTTTTGCCTTTAAAGGCTTTTAATCTTCTTTTGCCATAACCATTTCCCTCCTTCACTCTATCAAAATGTCATGTAAAAGAACTAATGTTCTTATATTGGGGACAACGCTATGAAGTCCTTTAATAAAAAAAGCCTTCAAAAGCATGTTTTCTTTGAAGACTGTCTCATATTTTAGAAATTTTTTGCTATTTTTTCTACTCATATTGCTCTCAATTTTTTATTATATTCCAACTGAATTAAAAGAAAGCATGCGTAAAGATTAAAAAAAATTATTATTTTAACCGATATAAAAATAAATGTGGCCCTTCTTTTAATAAAATGACAGAAATTGTCAACGTTTTTTTTTTTCAATAGAATTAGATACTTTTTATCTAAACTTTTCAAGTCTCGTGCCATCAAGAAAGTGAAATAAAATTCTTTTAATATAAAAAATAGATAGATAATTGTTTTGATAAGTCTTTTTGGCGAGAAAGGAAAATAGTTTTGACTTAATTTATTTTATTATTTATGTAAAAAAAAGCTTTTTCCTTTACATATATTTTTTTTTACGTAAACTATTAATTATCCTCCTGAGAAATCATTTGATAATAAAATTGATATTCTAAACGACGAAATGGCCATATTCCTTTAACATTTGAATATTGTTCGAAATTTTTATAATAATAATTATATACACGTCTGTAAAACAATTTACCATGTCCTTGTAGGAATTTTGTGCCTACTGTCAATATTTCACTTTCAGGGTCAAACATGTACCTTTTTGATTCTTCATAATGATATTCACTCATAAATCCATTTTTAGCTAATCCCTTGTACATAACAGTTTGCTGCTGCACCTCAGCTTTATATTTTTTATCTTCTGGATCTTTTTGTAATAAAATTGTTTCTAATGAGTCATTGCCTACTTTGTTTCTTTGCTTAACAACAAAAGGATTTGTAACTTTAACAATAGTTTCAATTTGCATTTTTTTTGTATTAAAAATATCAATATTAATCTCATGCAATATATTAAGTTTATAAAAAAGTTTTGTTTCAAAGCACCCTTTTTCAGGAGTCGGGTATTTTTTTATTATTTCAACAGCCCCGCGCATCTTACCATTTTTATAAATAAATTCTGATAGTTGATTATAAATATTCAATTGCCCGTTTGCTTCAAGTTGACCGGATTCATAAAAACGTATATTTGAATTTATAAATAAATAATTACCAACTTCCCAGTTTACATTAGTTGCACGGAAAAAAATTTCTTTATTTTCTGTTTTTCCAAAACTATATTCAATAATATTATCCGAAAAACGCGCAATACCTTTTAAAACGAAATCATAATCGTTTAAATATACTGTTGCTTGTTTAAAAAAACAAATACCATAACTTATGCTATCCATCAAGTTTGAAACCCAGGTATCGTTTGCCTCATCATATTTTAAACGAATTAGCCTTTCAGAATTATCACGTATCTTATCATTTGCTAAGGATGCAGAGATTTGTCCATCAATTGTTATTGTAAAATCTGTCAATGTGTGAATCTGGTCTGTGACTATATGAATAATATTTATTTCTTCATCACTTTCAAAAATATTATTAGCATGATCATAGTCAAAAGTTAGCGAAATACCTCCAACATGAGCATTTGCTGTTACATGAATTTTTTCGTCCTCAATTAAGAAAGCCGCATCTAACAAAATCCTCTCACCAAATTGAATGGACGCAAAAACTGCATGCCAGCAATTATTATCCTCATCTAACATCAACTTAATAGGGCTTCCATTCTCACCCTTAAATGAATCAATATTTAATTGCCCTTTGTTATGAAGTGGTTTCATTTCACCCTTTAATCCTAAATGCATTGACCAACGAAGGAATCACAAGGTTAAGATTTTATTAAATTAAATAGTTTTAATTTTTGAGATGCAACGTAATAATCCAAAATAGCAAACAACGTATAATTTCGGTAGGAGATTGGATGATTTCACTAAAATGGATAAAAAGAACCTGGATTATTCGAAGCAAAGATTAGCAAAATAAATTCATAATTAAATTGAACTATTGAATTTTTTACCATTTTTTGAAATTCTGTCAAGCTATTTTTAAATAGACACAAAAAAATAGATTTTCTTACAGTTTTTTTAAAATATTTTTTTAAACAGGAAGTTCAATAATAAATCTGGTCCCTTGAGGTTCGTTATCCATGACTGAAATTTTGCCATTATGGTCTGAAATGATGGAATTTACAATAGATAACCCAAGGCCTGTTCCTTGTTCTTTTGTTGAAAAGTAAGGTTCAAAAAGTCTTGGTTTGTCTTCTTCAGGAATACCTATTCCTGAATCTGCAACATCAACTCGTACAACATTATCATCAATATTATTTTGAAGAGTGACAGTAATATGACCTTCTTTCCCAATAGCTGATAAAGCATTATCAAAAAAGTTAATAAAAGCTCTTTTGAATTGTTGTTTGTCTATCTTCAATTTAGGGATGTCATTTTTTGATTCAAGCTTAAAACAAATATGAGGTGTTCCTTCACGATATAAGGCAATAGTTTCCTCAATAAGTGGAACCAGGTCACAAGGAACGGGATTAACTGTTGGAAAGCGGGCAAAAGCTGAAAATTCATTGACCAGATTTCTAATTTGATCCACCTGATCAATAATAGTTTTTATACATTCATCAAAAACAGCATTATCAAGAGGACTTGCAAACTTGCGTTGTAGTCTTTGAGCAGAAAGTTTAATGGGAGTTAGTGGATTTTTGACTTCATGCGCTATACGCCTGGCAACCTCTCTCCATGCAGCTATTCTCTGAAGTTTTTCCTGCTCGGTCAAATCGTCAAAGACCAGTACCATTCCCATGTGTTGATCTTTTTTTCGTAATGAAGTTGCATGTAGCATGAAACTTTTTGGTCGACCATCGAGGTGTATCTTTAATGGAAGATTCAAGGATCTGTCCAGGTTTAATTTTTCCATAACTTCAGATGCCAGGGTCAGATGTTGACCATGCAATAAGTGACGATATGATTTACTCAGGACAGAATCTGGATCAATTGACAACATTGATGCAGCAGACTTATTGATAGTTGTCACCAGACCTTTAGCATCAAGAGATATTACACCTGCGGAAATGTTATCAAGAACAATTTCCATATATTGCCTTTTTTCTTCAATTTCTGCATTTTGGTCGCGCAATTTTATGGCAGAATACTCCAGATCTTTTCGACTCTTCTGCAGGTCATTGGTCATCTTATTGAAAGATTCAACCAGGCTTCCCATTTCATCATCTCCAACCTGACTTATTCGAAAAGTTAAGTTACCTTCAGCAATTTTTCTCGTACCTTCTGCAAGACGTTGTATAGGAACTGTCAATGAGGTTGAAACTTTCATCGCAAACCATATTGCACCAAATAAAATCATTAAGGCAACAATAGTTAGTGTTATATAATAATTTAATTTTACTGGATTTTTCAGTAATTTTAATTGTTGATATTCTTCAATTCCTTTAGAAATCAAATCCAGATTTTGGGATAAATTTTTTCCAATCATTGTGGTAATAACAATTAATACTTTTGAATGTATCTTTTCTTTATTAAAAGGAACAGCACCGATTGTCTTAATAAATTCTCCTTCAATGGTCCCAATTTTTAAGTGCCTTATACCAAAAGGGGTCAACTTCTTTTGAAAATCATCAACAGAAACAGGGTCAAAAAAATCTTCATCCATTTCTGATGCCATGGAAATAGCAATTCTTTTATAATGCATTGAATATACTTCAACTGCAAAAAGATTGAACGTTCGACGTGCTGTTTGAATGTAGCTCTTCAATTTTTTTGAACTTAAATAAAGATGTCTTCTATGTATTTGATTGGCAATTTTTTGTGTATAAAACTGGTTATGATTTTCTACATTTTCATAAAGCCCTCTACCAACTGCCAGTGCATTTTTAAAGGCCTGTTCTATGGATGCATTAAACCAAAATTCTATACTTGTAGAAATAAAATTTACAGAAAAAAAGAATAAGACAAATGTTGGCACAAGAGAAACACTCAAAAATGCAATAACCATTTTAGTTCTTAATTTTGATCCAATTTTTTTTATTCGTCGTTCATAGATCAGTTTAGCTGCATTTCGAAATACAAGATATATGAGAAATAGCATGAGGAACAAGTTAATGTTCATTAGAATAAACATTAACACAGTGTTTGAGACAGGCATGCCAGCCCCAAATTCCATTATTTTAATTTCAATATATGTTAAAAGCAAAAATGATATAACTATAATGATATATGGTCGTTTTGATTTTACAGGCGGATTAATTTGATCATTGTATTCAAAAAAATCTTTATTGTATCTTTTTCGTGCTCTTTTAGGTGTGTTTAAAGACGTCATAAGTCCAATCAATCATTTATTTAATAAACAAAATCAACTGTATACCAAGCTGTCTCCAGATCCCACATAGAAACAAAAAATAAAACATAATGTAAATAGAAAGGTAATACAACTTCATCAAGCTCAGCTTTTGCTCTAATCTGATACTGACTGCCTTTTGTCAAATTCATTAGAGGAGTTATTTTTAAATTATCAATTCTAGACATTATTTTTTGGGCTTCAGGAAAAGAGGGTGTTATTATTGGGCTGTTTTTATCCCAGGATCGCGTTACACTAAACTCTTTTTTCATTGGATCATATTTGATAGTATGTGCAACTTGAACTGCTGAAACTTCACGATCAACCCAAAACCTTCTAACCTTGTACAAACCTATGAAAGTTGTAAAAGTTGCTGGTACTCCACTCATAATTGCTTTTGTAACTTCATGGGAAAAACAACCTTCAATCCCCATGTAAAGCAAAAGATCATCTCTCGTATTAGTAACTATAATATCTGTTAATTGTGCTTCATCAGAAAAGGAAGGTTGAGGCAAAAGAATTAAGATGCATAGACCAATAAGACATAAAGTTTTATAAAAATTTAATTTTTCAATTGAATTTTTGTTATTACTCTTATTTTTTTTAATCATAGCCTGTTTTTACCTTGATTCAAAGAGTTTCTGTTTTCCAACAATCTTTTCTACTAAAAAAAGTCTCCAAAAACAAATGGTGAAATGCATGACCTGATTTATGAATATGTAAATGCCCACAAACTGGCATGCCTAATAATGAAAAATCACCAATACAATCCAATATTTTATGTCTCACAAATTCATTTTCAAATCGTAATCCATCCTCATTGAGAACCTTATCCTGATCTACTACTATAGCATTATCAAGAGAGCCACCTTTTGCCAAACCAAATTTTCTCATCATATCCAGTTCATGTACAAAACCAAAGGTCCTGGCTGGTGCAATTTCTGATGCAAACAAATCGGGTGTAATGTCTAAGGCAAATTCCTGATACCCAATTAAAGGATGATTAAAATCAATTGTGCATGTAATTTTAAAACCATCGTAAGGTTCAAGTATTACCCTTTTGTCACCTTCTTTAGCTTCAAGTTTTGATTTTATTACAAAAAAAACTTTTGCGCTTTCTTGCTGTATAACTCCAGCTTCTTGTATTAATTCTGCAAAGACTTTAGCACTGCCATCCATTATTGGAACTTCGTAATCATCCATCTCAACAACTATATTGTCAATACCAAAACCATTAAGAGCTGCCATCAAATGTTCTGTAGTCGATACAATAGCACCTTCAGAGCCAATTACTGTTGCCAGACTGGTATCAACTACGCGTTGAAAAATCGCAGAAATTTCTGGCTTACCGGGCAAATCTGTCCTTATAAATTTAACGCCTTGATTGGGTTCTCCTGGCTTAAGAGTTAAATTGACAGTATGCCCTGAATGAAGTCCTACACCTTGACAGGAGACAGGTTTCAATAAGGTCTGTTGATTTTTTATCATTATATTAATCCTTAATTATTATCATAGCTATACAGTAATAATTATTATGTCATGAATTGTATTACTTTAGGTTATTTACGGAAAACACCTAATCGTGACCCTTTTAACAACTGAGGGCCTTTGCGGTTAATTGTCAAGTCATACAAAAAAGCTTTATTAGTTTTTTTTGCAAGTTTTGCACTAAACTTAACTGAATGTTGATCAATTTTTTCATAAGAAACCCATGAATTTTTTTGAACAAGAATCCAATCACTAGCATCAAAAGTGCAAATTATTTCTATTAATACAGAAACAGATCTTGTATTATTTAGTTCAATTCGATCTTGAATATACTCTTCCCACCCGGTAATATTTCCATCATCATTAAATTTATAATGATCTGTCCTTTTTTTCATACGTTTTTTTTCAACTATTACCTGATTTTGATATCCTAACTCAATTTCAACTTCTTTTCCGACAGGTATATCATTCAAGTGGGTCTTACCTTCGTATGAAAAATGTTGCATTTTATAAATATCACGATAAATGCGAATTAAACCTCCAGGAAGCGGTAACTTATCTGATTTTGCTTTTTTACCCTGGAAATCATTGTTGAATATAATTAACCGAATAACATTTTCACCATATTTTTGCGGATGAAAACGATAAACATTGGTTATTGGAATTGATTGTTTTTCTAAAAAAATTAACTGTTTTCCCCATCCTTCATTCAATTGTTCTTCTCGCTCTATTTCAAAAACAGCATACTCACTTGCTGATGCAGTATGAATCTCATTAGATACACCCAAAAAAGAATCTTTAATTGGTGGTTCAACTGACATTGTTTCCATAATAGCCATAGATTCATGTTGTTTTTTCATTCGCATTCTTTTTTGATAGTTTTTGGAATTTCCAGGTTGGCCATAGGGTATATGATTTTTTGCTAACTTTATTACAGGCTCAACCATGTTGACTTTACCCATAACAAGAGAAATCTTTGCATTCTCAAAGGTTTCACCACTAAAATTATTAATCCTGACAAATCCATTTAATTGCATTTTTGTTTCATCTGAAGATAAAATAGCTGAATAGTAGGCACGCCAATCTAAACCAGATGTCAAATAACTAAGCTTCATAGGAAAAGTATCATCTTTGGTGCTGTTTATTTTCCAAATAGCTGTTTTTTTTATATTTGGTGGAAAACATAGGTTTTCAATATTGATATCATTTGCTTCACCAATTGGTGTCATATCAATACTTGTTGGGTCAACTTGTGTATTTAACCATGAAAATTGCAATTCATTGATCCCCTGCCTTAGTGAAATATTACGTATTTCACGAACAATAGTCATATCTGGTTTTTTATAAAGAGTTAAACTGACTTTATCTCTTGAAGGAAGAGTTACTAAATCTATTTTTGCCCATAATAGAACAGGCAAAGTAATATAAAATATAATTGTTATGGCATAAATATATTTTTTCATTTTTTTAATGTCCGCTATTTAAGGTATTTATTTCTTAATGCTGAAAATTCTTATTCATAAAAAGGCTAACAATTGTTACTCCTGTTATGAGTATAAATTCAATTTGATATCATAACCCCTTATCAAATACCAGCAAAAAACTTACCATTCAATGCTTTGCGGGAAATTTACCCAGCCCAATCTTTTTAATGAACGATATCCATACATTTGAATATACCAGCTATGTGTAGAATTTACAACTTCTCTAATCTTAGGAATGACTTTCCTATCTTTCTGTTTACCCATTACATACAAAAGCTGGCATGTCACATTGACCTGTTGAGGAACCTTCAATAAATCATAAAATAGTTTAGGAACTTCATTTTTTGGAAGCTTAACAAAAAAACGTACAAGCCAATATTTTAAAGCATAATTTTGTGTTTGTTTTAACCAATCAAGAACTATTTGATTATTTTTTTCTATTTGAAAATTTTTGATACTCTTTAAAAGTTCTATGCCTTGCTTCCAATCTTTATTTTTTGAAGCTTTTTTAAATAAAATTTGCCATTCTTCCAATTTGATATCAGAATCAATTTTTGATGGAATTTGTATAATCAAAAAAAATAATCCCAAACAAATTATACTTAATATAATAAATTCTTTGTATATATCTGCGATTTTTATCATTTGCATAGAACTGAATAACAGGTTCATAAATATAATATAGATTATTAATGGAGCTCCTATTATCAATGATAGAAAAATACAGTATCTAAATAATTGATTGGTATCGGTTTGTTCTGAATATTGTTTGAAAATTGATTTTGCTTTTTTCAAAAAATTTGAAATATTTGTTTTTAAAACTGTTCTGCCTTTGCACTTAAGCAAAATATTGTCATTTTCAATACTTAAAACTAAATCAGCAATATCCTGATTTGAGACTATAAGGTAGTCATATTCAATACATTTCCTTTTAATTCTCTTATATTTTTGTTCTAAAGATCTATTATTAATTGTTTTATTTTTTAAACTAATATAGCAAGTTTTTTGTTGTTTCAATGCATATGGTTTGATGATTTCGCTTGGATATAATGTATATTTATAATAGATACTATTGATTTTATTACCAATCTTGTTTGACAATAACAAATAATCTCGAATTGAGATAAAAGAAATAGACTTATCTGTGAACGAAATAAATAGAACCACAAAAAGAATTGGGATAATCCAAAATAAAATTGAACGTCTACTAATTTTATTTGATGAAATTGGTAGCAAACAATTTAAAATAAATATTACTGGAGCTAAAATTAATAAATAGCAATTAAAAGAACTAAATCCACTAAGATTTGCCTGAAATATTATAACAATCCACTGAGCTATAATAAACAATAACACCAACTTACTCTTGTTAGATTTTGATATCCAGAACCATGATAAAAAATATGTTATTCCAACAATTCCCAGACCTATTGTGAATGTAAAAAAAAGCCCACCGAAAAAAGCAGTACTTAATCTTTCAAGATATGGAAGCACATGAATATTTGGAATAACCATATAACCATGGGCTTTAAGACATTTAACTTGTTCTGAAAGTTGACCATTAGCAACATAAACCTGAACCATTGCAATTATTTGAGAAAAAGCTACACCCAGGATTGTTACTATAAGTAATCGAAAACTATTCATTTTAATTATATCTCCAAAACTCATCAATAATAACTGCCAATAACTATTATAACTATAAGTTTCTATTATTTTTTCTATCTTTTTGAAAAAAAATTTGGAAAGTTATAAAAACCCGTTAGTTATAGAATTATTTTGACAAGATATAATAAATATGAAAAACTTTTATTATAAAAAAAGATTTAAGTGTATATCATAATTTAATTTGAAATAAAGGTATCTTTTTTTAAACAATATGGCCTGCTATTATAAAACAATCAGGTAACATACGAATCTAATTGGAATATTTATGGATAATCCTTTTTCTTTGAACGGAATAACAGTTAACGAAAAAACTGGACAAATAATATTAGATTTTGACGATGTTAAGTATTTAATACAGTTATTTGGAGATAACAACAGACATCTGAACATTATTTCTCAGAAGTTAGGTGTAAAAATTCATCACCGCGGAAATAGTGTAATAATTAGTGGTGAAGACGTTTTATCTGACCTGGCAGCGAATATTTTAAAGCAACTTTACGCTTTATTAAAAATGAACTACCCTATTTACCCAAGAGATATTGAGTTTGCGATAAAAATTCTCACTCAAGACGACACAGTAGATTTAAAAAAAATATTTTTAGAGTCTGTTTATATAAGAACCAATAAATCTCCAATCACTCCACGTTCAATTACACAAAAAGATTATATTGAAGCGATAAGATCATATGATATTGTTTTTGGAATTGGCCCCGCAGGGACTGGAAAAACATACCTTGCTATGGCAATGGCAGTATCAGCACTATGGAAAAATGAAGTTAGACGCATAGTACTAACTCGTCCTGCAGTTGAAGCTGGTGAATCTTTAGGTTTTTTACCAGGAGATCTTGCAGAAAAAGTAAACCCTTATCTAAGACCTTTATATGATGCTCTACACGATATGATACCTTATGAAAAGGCATCAGAATTGATGCATAAAGGAGCTATTGAGGTCGCTCCTCTCGCATTTATGCGCGGTCGAACCTTGAATGATTCTTTTGTTATACTGGATGAAGCACAAAATACAACCTCAGAACAAATGAAGATGTTTTTGACTCGTATGGGCTATCATTCAAAAGTTGTAATTACAGGTGATATTACACAAATAGATTTGCCAAACAGTAAATCATCTGGTCTTATAGAAGCTTCAAATTTATTGAAGCATATCAAAGGGATATCTTTTATAACATTCACTAAACAAGATGTGGTTCGACATAAACTCGTATCTGATATAATTGAGGCTTACGAAAACCAATGCGACTCATAAAAAAAACATCCAAAACTAAATTTTTAAGCTCGGAATATCCCAGGTGGTTATTACTTATTGCCTTGTCTTTAATTTTAACTCTTATGCTTTATCCAAATCTTGTTTTGACAAAGCATACATATAAGTTAGGAGAGGTCGCTGAACGAAATATTAAAGCTCCTCTTGATTTACTTATTGAGGACAAAGAGGCAACTAATTTTACAAGACAGCAATCCCTTGAAGCTGTTCTTACAGTTTACGACTTTGATGACACGCTGATATTTAAATTAATGCGACGAATTCAAGATGCTTTTTTTGAAATGCGCAATTTTCTTGAACTACAAAAAAATGAAATCAATAAAAAAACTTCCAATAAGGAAAATACACAAGATACCATTTCACAGCCACAGTCAGAGTCAACAACAAATAATTCTCAAGTAATATCACAGGCTAATTCAATTACAAGTGCAGATTACGAGGACTTACCTTTTTTTGAAAAACCATCTTTTTTAAAAGCAATTAGGGAAAAAAGACCAGATTTTCTAAAAAAATTAGGTATTCAAATAAGTGATGCAAATTACCTCACTCTTGTTCAGGAAAGATTTTCAAAAGAAATTCAAGATTTAACTACACAAATTTTAAGAGCACTACTTATTAATGGGGTTGTCTCAAATAAAAATTTATTATTAAAACAAGAAGTTAATGGCATTATAGTCAAAAGTATAGCATCACAAAAAGAACAGGTTATTAAAGATGTTAAACGATACTATGGAGTTGATCAGGCCAAAGCAATGGTTTGGATTATTGGACAACCTCTATTAAAAAATTTAGATTATGAAATAATAACTTTAATTGTTGATCTTGTTCAGTCACTTATTCAACCCAATGTCACTATAAATAAACGAGAGACAGAGATTCGAAAAGAACAGGCATGGGCTTCCATTAATCCAATTCTTTTTCAAGTTAAAGCAGGAGAAATGCTATTAAGAGAAGGGGAAAGAATAAACAAACAACAACTTCTAAAACTTAAAGTTCTAAATGATATTGAAAACAAAGGAAAAACAGTAGCAAAAAGTATTGGGTTAACAGTTATGATGTTTACTTTATTAATTGTCTTTCATATCATTTACTTTGGGCATGAACCAGACATCTCACTTGATTACAATAAAAATTTACTGTTTTTTTCTCTCATACTCATACTTTTTGTATTTATTACAGAAATTTCTATTACTCTTGCAAAATCATTTACACAAAATGGTGTAACTCCAGTATCTTTGTCATCAATGATTCTAGGTATTCCTGTTGCTGCAGGAGCAATGACTATTTGCCTTTTTATGGGAATGCGAGCCGCAGTACCTTTTGCTTTAATGACATCTATTTGTGCAGCTATTCTTTTTGAAAATAAACTTATTTTCTTTATTTATTTCTTTATTAATAGTTCAATGGCAGCTTATTGGTTAAGGAGTTGCCGTGAACGAAATGTA
>Ga0272440_1002282_pt1 | contig 15084 bp, 7 predicted proteins | sample SSMMMBAug17_FD_192440 | JGI IMG/M metagenome (GOLD analysis project Ga0272440, IMG submission 192440) | Marine sediment archaeal communities from Little Sippewissett salt marsh, Falmouth, MA, United States - SSM-MMB-Aug17 | ecosystem: Environmental > Aquatic > Marine > Wetlands > Sediment ... | reverse complement strand
TTATGTCGGGCTTCATCAAACTCATCCAAAACAAAGATCATGTAATAACCTTTAGAACGTAACAACTCAAAATATATTTCAATATCATATTTCAAATCATCCCATAACTTTTGTTTATTTAATACCTCTAAAACCTGATGTTCCAATTCATTATCAGTGACTTTTAAAGCGCGTTTCAAACTTTCATAAGAATATTTGACCAGGCCTTTAAAAAATGCATCACAATTTGAAAATCCTGAAAAATCAATCCACACAGGAATTTTGTTTTCTTGCACCAGGCATTCTTTTTTCTGAATGATGGCCTGTTTGGCCAGACTGCTTTTGCCAATCCTTGGATAGCCAATAATCGCAAGGTTATTTGGCATGGGCAGATCGGTTACTGTGTTGGCGACAGTTTTTAATCCTTTAAATCTGCCAACAAAATTTGATCCTGTAACCATTCTGCCTTTATTGGCAAATGGATTTATGATTTCGTTCATTTCTTTTTTCATTTGGGAATAGTCTTTTTCGGAAATTTACAAATTTTTTGATTCAAAAAAGTTTAATTTATAGTATCGTTTTACGAATTGCAAGTGGTTTCCCGATATTCCTGCTGCTTGAATGCGATTTCTTCCAGGGGCTGAAATACAGCCACCTGAAATCCAAAATGCGCCACGAACATGCCTGCCACTGACAGGCAAATGGTCAGAAAAAAAGCATTTGCATTGATCCATGTAATGGCGGATCGTATTTTTTTGAATAGCAAGACCCGCCAGACAGTCAACAATGTTTGGTCAGGCAGTCGTTTGCTTAAATACAACCTGATTTGGTTCAATCTTTGGATCACTTCCCGCATCCTGCGTTTTCCTCGGTACAGCCAATGGCAAAGGAATCTCCCTGTGTCAGGCGCACTGGTGTTTGGGGATATTTCCATTTTTTCTCTGTGATTTTGGGCACTTCAAATCGTACAAAGTCGCAGAGTTCGTTAATGCTCAACAGGCCATTGAGGTCTGTGTCAGCATGTCCTTTCAAGCCTTGAAGGTGGGCATAGGTCTGACTTCGGAAATAAAAATTACAATAAATAAAAAAAAAGCTTGCTTTTTTTTAAAAAATGCCGATAATTGGTTTAATGGTTGATTGGTCCAACCAATTTGGCAAAGGAGGGATAAAATGGATTCAAAATTTAGCCCCATCGAAAAAGTGAAAGCATCTGAGCAGATTGTTGAGATGCTGATCAAGTATATTTTAGAAGGAGGCATTCGTACAGGCGAGAAACTTCCGCCAGAACGAAAGCTTTCTTCAGAATTTAATGTGAATAGAACGACCCTTCGGGAGGCGTTAAAAAAGCTTGAGCAATTGAAACTCATTACCATTCGACAAGGACAGGGCGCAATAGTTGATGACTTACACAATGCCAGCATAGAGGTTCTTTTTTATCTTTTAAATGTGAATGGGAATATTGATTTATCGATATTAGAAAACATACTGGAGGCCCGGGAACTCTTTGGTACTGATGTCGCCCGACTTGCTGCAAAACGTGCCGATCAGAATGATATAGAGCAAATGCAAATTGTTATTAATAAAATACTAAAAGCAACTGATCCTGGAGATCTTCAATTGCTTGATTTTGAATTTTTCAGACTGCTTTCATTGGCAAGTAAAAATATGGTTTATATTTTACTGATGAATATGCTCAAAACGATACACGAAAAAAATTTACATCTATTTCTTCCCCTTACCCATGATATCAGTACAGAAATTCAGAAGGAATTATTTGAAGCAGTAAAAAGCAAAAATGAAAAAAAGGCGGCTGAAAAGGCCAGAGAATTTTTAAATGCGGGAAGAGAATTATTAAAATTTTTTCAAACGTAAAATATTGGATACACTTTTTATAAGTCGTATCAGATAAAAGGAGGACATTATGCAATCTGCCAATAATTTAGCTTATGAAGAAACCTTCAGTAGTGAAGGTGTTGTAGAGGATGATGTGTATCAAAATAATTTAGGGATGCACATTGATAAATTAAAAATTTCAAAAATTCAACGTACCTGCGTCCATGATGGGCCAGGAATTCGGACAGTCATTTTCTTTTCAGGATGTAATCTTCGATGCTTATGGTGTCAAAATCCTGAATTGATCCCTTTTCAACTGGACACTGCACATTCCTTTAAACATTCTTCACAAGAAGTTATGGATATCATCTTAAAAGATAAAACTTTTTTTCAGGCAAGCAATGGCGGTGTCACTTTAAGTGGTGGTGAACCTTTGTTGCAGCATACAGAAAGTATGGTTCAATTTTTAAAACAACTCAAAAAAGAAGATATCCATATTACTATAGAAACTGCTGCTTTTGCATCGTGGAAAAATATTCAACCGCTCCTTCCTTATATTGATTTGTTTCTTTTAGATGTTAAAGTGATTGATACAATGAATCATGAGCAATTAACCCGGCAAAAAAATGATATTATTCATCAAAATATTCAAAAACTCGTTGCCAGGAAAGCCAATATTCGATTTCGGATGGTTGTTGTTCCTGGTTACAATGATAGTTACAGTCAAATACAAGATGTCTGTAATTTCCTAAAAAACATGAATTACCATTCAATTGAACTATTGAAATTTCACAATATTTATGAAGAAAAAAGTAAACAATTCAATATTTCAAACCCCACATTAAATATTACAAATGATGAAAGCCTTGATGCGATTCGAAAGGCCATTGATATTTTTAAGTCATTTGACATGGATGTGAATTATGATCTGGATTTTCACACCCAAAAATCTACGTTCTCCGACCGAATATATAGTATTCAAAAGGAGATTAGAGAAAGTGATTGTTCTTTTTGCTTTGAAACATCGACTCTAAAAACCGCTTTTTATAAAAAGTATGGGTTTTCAAAACCCACTCACATTCATCGGGCAGAACGTTTATCTTATATACTGAACAACAAAAAAGTGATTATTTATCCTGATGAACTCATTGTTGGAAATTTTACTTCAAAAAGACTTGGCGGCAACGTATGGGAAGAATATTTTGGTATTGTCTTTGTTTCAATTCTGCATCAAATTCACAAACAAAAGCCTGTTTCATTCAAATGCTCCTTTGAAGACAAACTCAATTTTTACACCAATATATTTCCTTTTTGGGCAAAACACAGTTTAATCAATTATAAAAATAAATCATTAAAGGATTGGATGCTTACATTAGCGCGAACTTCAGAAATGAACACTGGATTTAACAACAATCAGGCTGCAATTGCACATTTTATTGCCAATCATAAACGCATGTTGGAACTGGGAACAACAGGCATCATTAAAGAAATTGAATCCAAACGACAAAAAAATCCTGATCAATCCGACTTTTATGATGCTGCATTGATTACACTGAAAGCATTGGAACAGTTTTCCTCGCGGTATGCAAACCATTTGGCCCAGTTAAGTAAAAACGAAACAAATCCCTCTCGTAGGCAAGAGCTTGAAAACATGGCCAATGTATGTCGTCATGTTCCAAAATATCCAGCACGTTCTTTTCATGAGGCATTACAGAGCATGATGTTTTTACAAATTGCACTTTGTACTGAATCTTTTGAAAATGCCATTTCATTTGGACGTCTGGATCAAATTCTATTTCCATATTATCAAAAAGATCTTGATGCCAATTTAATTTCATACGAAAAAGCAAAGGAAATGCTTGCGGCATTTATTTTAAAAGTTGATGAAGTGATTCTGGTTAACGATGGAGATACATATCTGGGAATTGGACGACTTTTTGAGAGCCTTTCTACAGTTCAATCAGTCACATTTGGTGGGATGAAACCTGATGGTACTGATGGCACAAATCCTGTCACTTATATGCTGTTAGATATCTGTGAGTTACAGCCCAGAGGTGTTAATATGACGGCTCGAATTCATAATAATAGCCCCAGTGCCTATGTGGATAGAATTTCTGAGGTTTATATCAATGGATCCCCGATGCCATCGTTATACAATGATGACATTTATGTGAAAACACTAAAAAAACATTATCCTGAAACCATTGAAAATGTCAGAAACTATTCAATTGTGGGTTGTGTCGAACCTGTTGCATCAGATGATCATTTTGGAAATACTGATTGTGCCAATATGAATCTTGCACTGCCTTTTTTGCAAGCGCTGAAAGGTGAAACAAATGATCTGTGGAATTTTGGAGTTTCGGATCAGATCAGCAAGCTTACACAAAAATTTATTCGATATAATTTTGGGGGTCTCCAGAAATATACACAACCCCTGACACGTACTTATAAAAGCATACATAATAAATTGTACAACGTTTATCAAAGCATAAACAATCAAAATGCACCGATCTATGATTCTCCCAAAGATATGGACACACTGCTGCACCGATTTCAAGAACGATTGAATCATCTGGCAGCATCAGTTCTGGATGATCATCAGGATTATGAACGTATTCTTCAAGAACGTTTTACCACACCGCTTGCATCAACCTTATTTAACAATTGCATTGAGACAGGCAAAGATGTCTATGAAGGGGGGGCCAAAATAAATAGTAGTGGCATTCAGGCTGTTGCTGTAACTGATGTTGCAGATTCATTACACGCCATTGATGAAGTCGTGTTTCGCAAAAAACAATATACCATTGATCAAGTTATATATGCCATCGAACAAAATTTTGAGGGCGATCAAAATGAGGAAATAAGAAATGCACTTCTCAAAGTGCCCAAATTTGGAGATGACATTACCCCCGAACCCCAACAATGGGTCAACAAAGTCCTGGAAATATATGTGAATGCATTAAATTCAGTATCTTCCTGCCCGAGAGATGGAATATATACCGCAGGTTATTATGCATTAAATGTCAACGTTGTCTATGGAGAAAATAGTCCCGCGTTGCCATCTGGAAGATTGAAAGGGACTCCATTTGCGCACAGTATATCACCGCATTATGGAAAACAGAGCCTTGACCTTGTATCTGCATTACATTCTGTCAGTGATGTTGATTTTGTCAGCTTTGCCCCAAATGGAACAACCATTACCTTTACTATTGATTCTGCATTGTTTCAGGGAGCAGATGGTACAAGGAATCTGTCAGCGATTATTCGATCTTTTTTTAAAAAGGGTGGGATGCAGTTTCAGCCCAATGTTATCAATAGGGAAATTCTAATGGATGCCTACCATCACCCTGAAAAATATCCTTTCTTATTGGTGCGTATTGCTGGCTTTTGTGCTTATTTTAATGATTTGACTGATGAGCTTAAATTGGCAATTATTAATCGGACATGTTATTCTTAGGAATACTCGAAAAATAAGTTCCCCATTAAATTATGTGCCACGAACGTGTAGGGGCGAACCTTGTGTTCGCCCATCGTACATAGGAACGAAAGCGTTATTAGTTCGAGGGCGAACACAAGGTTCGCCCCTACATCGGGCTTACACATAAGTAAATGAGGAACTTATTATCAGAGATTTCCTTAGGAATGCTCGGAGAATAAGATGCTCATTTTTCCTGTTCGTACCAAAAAAACAAGGTCGTGTAGAGACGTAGCATGCTATAGACTTTAAGATAAAGATTTTGGCAAGGCGGCGCAAGGAGATAGTACTATAGTACATCGACGAAGCGCCAACGCAGTCCAAAATCTTTATCTTAAAGTCTATACGTCTCTACAGTACAATTACCTCAATAAATGGAGAAGTTGCCCTACTATTATGTTGGCGGGCTTTAACTAATCTTCTCGAATACATTTTTTTAATAGCATAAAAAGAATGAATGACAAAAATAAACAAATTATAAACCAAAAAAAAGAACTGATATGAATCTGAGAGGAAGAACCAAAAGAAATGGAATAAACCCATTTTGTTCCAAATCGTTTGAAAAGGGTTTCAGGCGTATACACTGTTGTCACATAGGAAACCATCATCAGTATAGGAAGTAGATTCGTTATGAAATGTTTTAACAAGCCTTCAAAGAAAAAATCATAATAAGCCTTGTTTAACTGCGCCTGATCAATATTTTTTGCAAGGGCCTTACCCTTTTCTTTGTCAGGATGATTCATCGCCTCTTCTCTAATAGAATACCAATGTTCAAACTCTTTTTTCAGTTCAATATATCTTTTGGTCACATAAAATTTTGCGATGATTCTTGTGATGCAGACAACCAGAAATGCAAGTAAGAATATTACAGGCCCAGGGCCGAATATTTCGAGGGGAGAAAGCAGCGTATCCAAATACACAACCATGTTATTTAAAAAATATGCGATTAATTCCCATGCGCTGTCCAGAAAATCATCCATAATAATTCCTTAGTAGGAATGCAAAAAAAATAAGTTCCTCATTTCAAAAAAGAAATTCCCCTGACGTAAGTACGCCAGGGGAAGCAATTATTTAATTACAGCTAAATGATTATATCCAAATTTCAAGCTTAAAAAATCTGAAGAATAAGAAAAATAAAGTCGCTGCCAAAATGATCTTCAAGGTCATTTCAGAAAAGAGTTTCTGGGCACGACTTCCAAGCATACCACCTGCAAACCCACCGATAATGATACTGATTGCAAGGGTTATGTCTGGAAGATATCCTGTTACCAGGTAACCTATAAAGGAGCCAATACTTGAAAAGCAGGTTCCGATCAAAGAGATGGGAACCGCCACATACATTGGGAGCGCTCCGAGAGTGGTCATGGCTGGCACTAACAAGAAACCGCCACCAATACCAAATGATCTTGAAACAATACCAATAAGGACACCAAGAATTGCGAAAAGCAAAGGATTGATTTGAAATTCTTCACCCCAGAATTTAAATCTGTAATTGGTCAGACCTGTTGTGATGGGCTCAATACTTCCCATTTCCGCTGTACGTCCTTCGGCTTTGGCATTTGCGATTTCATCATTGAATTTCTTCGTCATGGCTTTGATATTTTTTCTTTTTTTCATGGCTGAAGGTGTCATCTCCAGTAATGTTTTAATGCCCATGAGAACAACAAGAATGGCCAACCATTCCTTATACGCTTTCATGGGAAGAACTGCGGATACATACTTGCCCAGCCAGATAGAACCGATAAAAATCCCCACGCCAAAAGAAAGTCCTATGGGCCAGGCCACACGTTTTTCAACAACAGCATACCGGTAAAATGACCCTAGTGGTGAAAATAGTGTCAGTGCCATGTTAGAGGGTTTTAAAACATTGGCAGCATTGATCCCAACAGGCCCCATTGTATTCACAACCAATACCTGAAAAGCCGCCATCAACATACCACCGGCTGCACCAATCATTGAAAAATATGTTCCAACCAATATTGCACCGATAACAATCCATAATGGATTCATATATCTAAAACCTTTGGAAAGCCAGAAGCCATTCTTTTGGACTGTATAATTACCGATCTTTTCACCATTGACATACACATCAAATTCGGTGTCAGGGGGTGTATGTCGAAATGATTTAAAAGATACTGTATATTCACCGGTAGACTTATTCAGATTTATGGATGTGCCTTCATCCCAATAATTGTCACTTGACTGGTCTGTGACAACCGATCTTGAAAAAATAACAACCTTACCTTTTCGGTTGCCTTCTTTAACAATCGTATTGATACCATAAGCATTTTCATTGGCATACCTGAAAAGGTTCCATTGATCATCGGTTTTAATGGGCCCCATCATGCTGCGTGCCACTGTGTCAACATCACTGAAATTCTTTTTCAGGTAAAACATTTTCGTGCTGAAAATGCCGCCATCTTTGCCCAGAATAACAGAAGGGCCGCCGAAAAGCTTTTTGTCTGTCTTGCCGAATTTTTCAGGCACATTGGTAATCAGATAATATAAAGGGGGAATTTTAGTATCCATAGAAAACCCCTTTTTCTTGCTCACACTGTTAAACTTTTTAATTTCATGGACACCATTGGTGTCGCCCGGTGCAAACATGTTCTGTTGGGCAATTGCGATGTACAAATCCTGACCCGGGTTGATTTTTCCACTGATCGTAACAACATCACCTGCTTTATAAGCGGATGCTGATATGTTGCCTTTTGCTGCAAAAATTTCTGAAGCGCTAAACAGTAAAGCCAATGTCATCATAAGACAGATAACGTTTTTTTTCATTTTAAACTCCTTATTTGAAAAAATTAAATAATAAAATAAGATAACGGGTTTTTGTTCTAATACGACCAGAATGTCATATTTTTTCTACTTTTGTTTTTACATATTTTAGTAATGTAGTACCGCCATCTTTGTCCGCAGCACCAGATTTCATAATATTTGAAAAATTGACCCCACCCATCGCTTGAAATTTGGGATCACCTTCAAATCCGCGAACATGTCCAAAGCCGCCCACACTGCCAAGGACGCCCTTCATTATGGCCCATGTTGGGCTGGCAACCATTTCCACACTTCCCCAGGGAGATTGCAGCCTGACCTTATCGCCTTGAGAGATTGAAAGTTCATGGGCATCAATTTTATTAATCCACAACACATTTGTTCCATTGGTTTTCATTAAATGATAATTGTTGAACGTAGAACAATGTTCATGCCCAATAGATCGGAAATTTCCATAAATAAATGGATATTCACTGTCTGGCATCAACTCTTTATCGGGTTCTTTATAATCGGGCAGATAATCAACCCCTTTTTCTTTGGCAACAGGGTTTGCAAAATTGTATTTCCCTGTTTTGCTGTTGCCTGAACTGCCATATCCATCAGGAGGATTAATACTTCCCCATTTTTTATATTTATAATATTCTGCTTTATCAGTAATGATAAAACCTTTTGCCTTAAGCTCATCAAAAGACCAGGGCGTGTCTTTCATCTGGTTACGAAAAGCATCTTCAATATTATTCCATGGAAAATATTTTCCTAAATCCAGTCTTTTCGCCAGTTCCACAATTATTTTCCATATAGGCATGGTGTCATACATTGGTTCTACAATTTCAGCATAGTATGCAATGAAAGCATCGTAAAGCCAGTCTGGTTTTACCTGACTCTGTTCCATCCATGTGGCATCAGGGATCACCACATCACACAGCAAGGCACTGTTACACATATATGCTTCAATGGCTGCTTTAAATTCCATTTTTTCTATGGCTTTAATTGAATCATCCTGATTACCGCAAGAAAGTACAGGATCGCCATAATAAAGAACCATGCCTTTGAGTTTGCCTTCTTCCACAGCAGACAGGGTATTTGCAGGTACCCATCCAGACCACATATTCAGTTTGTGAAGTTTGGGCGCAGAACCTTTTGGGGGTTTTTCCTGACCTTCTCCCCATGGAGATTTTAGTTTTCTTTTAAATGGAAGGGATGGCCCTCCGGGTGCATCAAAGGTTCCGCATAGTCCATTTAAAGCCTGTAATGCAGCAGTTCCATACATTCCATTGGGAACTTGAGCCACGCCAGTCCAAGAGAGAACGCCTTTATTTTCAGACATGGCAAATTCAATCGCAATACGTTCAATTGTTTTTGAAGGGACATCGCTGATTTCAGCCGCCCATTCAGGGGTTCTGGCGATACCATCTTCATTGCCGAGAACTCTGTTTTTTAATTCATCAAAACCATGTGTCCAATTTTCGACAAACTCCTTGTCATAGAGTTCATTTTTGATAATGACGTAACACATGGCAAGGGCGACAGCACCATCTGTGGCTGGTTTTAATGGAATCCATTCTGAAGCAGCTTCAGCGGTTTCAGATCTTCTGGGGTCAAATACCACCAGCTTTGCCCCTTTTTTCAGGGCTGATTTTAATTGAGCGACTTTTCGTTGACCATAGGAAGTTGCAAATTCGTTCATGCCAAAATGAATGATATAATCTGATTTTTCATAATTAATCCAGGGTCTTTTGTCATTAAGATTATGTTCATTTGACATTCGGTTGGAATTATCACACATGGGTCTGTGGGTCATTTTGGGACATCCCAGATGATCAAAAAGACCTTCATGTATCCAGTTGACAAAATCATTTCCCCTGAAAAATCCTAATTTTTCAGGGCCAATGCGTTTAATGCCATCCGCAACAGCATCCAGTGCTTCTGTCCAGCTTGCCTTGCGAAAACGACCATTATCTTTAATTAAGGGCGCTTTAAGTCTATATGGTGAATACAGATGATTTGGAGATGACGCACCCTTAATGCAAAGTTTGCCATCACCTTTAGGATCACCTGAAAGTCCTGAAACACCTGTTAGTATCCCATCTTTTAATTTTGCTGTCATGCCACACAGGGCGCCGCAGGTATAACAATGTGTTGGTATTTCCTTTGTGCCTTCTTCGTTAACAGTACCTTCCTTCAGTGTAAAATAGCCAGGATCAAGATCCAATGAGGCACAGGCTTCCATCATTCTCCTGGTCGTCTCTTGACCTCGCGTAAAACCATCAATGCGCATATTTTCGCACATCAATGCGCCGCGTGTGAAATGCGCAAGGGACTGATAAAATTTTGAACTTGCAGAAATAGTCAACTGATCACAAAAAGAATTGACCCATTTAAGATATATATTTTTAAAAAATTTAATGTACATGTCTTCATTCTGTTTTTCTAAAAGATACCTTAAAAATTCCATTTCAACAGCAATATGGTCATCAAGATCTTTATAATCAGGGTTTTTATGCACTCCTGATTTTCTGAAATACTCCCTGAGTGTAAAAACCGGTTTTTGCATCAGCACCGGCTTTGAACCTGTATGGGCGGATTCATATGGAAACACTGGATTCGCACCCGCATTCAGAAAAATATCCGCATAATCATACCTTAGCTCATTATAAAGCTTTTCAGAATCATCCTCAACAAGGCAGGAAACCATGCCCTCTGCTCCGCTGGTAAGATCCATGAAACCACAGCCTTGTACTGACTCTATCAAACCAGTAAGAAACTGTTCATCCTTCATGCTTTTAATTAATTTTAATGGAATTTCATCACGATACAAGGTGGAAAGAAATTGATATCTTTTTGCCCTTGATTCCATATAAGATTTGTCCATAATCCATTCTCCTTATATAAAAATGTTTTGAAAAATAAATAAGGTTGTTGCTATGGGTTGTTTGAAAATTTCTATAGACTTTAAAATAAAAATTTTGGACTGCGTTGGCGCTTCGTCGATGTACAATAGTACTATCTCCTTGCGCCGCCTTGCCAAAATCTTTATCTTAAAGTCTATATTTCTTTTAATGTTAAGGGTTGCTGCAATTTTTATCATTTGCTCAATATTTTCACGATAACATAATCTGTTTCATTTTCAACTAATTTTTTTTATAGACAAATATCTTATTTTATTTTTCGAGTTTTCCTAAGATACCCAGCTAATAATATATTCAGTTGATTCTGGTAAAACAGGAAGTTTCGGATCTACATCTTTCCATTGACCTGAAAAATTGATAGATTGCATAGATAACTCAAAATGGCACATCGCAATTCCCATATCAATTCGTTGGAGATCCGCTAATTTTAATAATCGTATGTTTCTGTTGTAATTTTTTGTTCGTTGTAAATAAAAATGAAAGATATGATGTTCCTGTTCCTTAATAATTCTCCAGGGTTGTCTATTTGATGCTGATGGCCCTAATCTGACCATTTCTAAAGGCATTTCATAATCAGCACCTGTCTGTATAAGAGGGGTATCAAAATTATTAATAAAAAACAATTTATCCCATGCCTGCCTGTTATGCGACCCTGCGACCCATCTGACAACTGAATCTAAGGTTGTGCGTTTAGGCATTTTGTTTCCAATGGCTGTAACAGCTGGTACGATCTCATTTTCTTCCATAGATATTTTTTGGGCAAAAGTACTTTTATTAAATGTTCCACCAAGCCAACACGTGCCGAGTTCCAAATCTGTTGCAAGCAGTATTATTTTTTCCATCAGATACCCATAGTCTTCCATATTTTTTTCTGAACCTTTATCAACTGCTCCTATAATAAAACCTGAAGCGCCTTTAATAAATCCATAAGTCCCCAAATTTTTTAATTCTTCGTTATCATTGTCTGAGGCTGAAACGAGTTTAAATCTGGTATTTGAATTAAAAGGGCCTTTCAAATTTGCGTTTAAAAATTCATCCATTATTTCTCGTTTGTCGGTTTGTATCGGTGTTTCAAGATAACTTCGGCAGGATGTCCTTGTTTTAATTAAGTCTTGAACAGAATTTTTCATTGTTTTCTCCTTTTCTCCTGTTATAAAAAAAAATTTTTTGGTATTTATTTTTAAGAATTCATCCGCCTTATTCCACGCACGCATTCAACGCATTCTCTGCTTCTTGATCAACAGATGTAAGATGAATTCTATAGGTCGATAAATCGTATTGTGTATTTTCATGACACTCAATAATTTTGGCATAGATATCACCATCAAGAATGTCTCCAGAATAACTGCATAATGACATTTTAATATTCGATAAATGTTTTAGAAGGATATTGGTTTGAATATCCATAATTTTGTCAGAATGTCGAATGATTTTTCCTGTATGTGCTTTTCTATCAATATCTTTTCCTTCCAGAACAGATATTTTTATATCTTTTGGCCGGGTCAGCGCTTTTAATTCAACAGGTGTCTGCGCAGGAAGATCAATAGCGTATTCACCTGATATACCTGTAATATGGTATATATTGATCGGAACTTTAACGCCTTTTGGCATAACACTCATGATATTTTTTACTTTTAATCGTGATCCACATTCATTTAGGGTTGTTTCCGAAATGAGGATCTGATTACCCACTGTATAAGATTCAATTCTTGATGTTAAATTGACATGACTACCAACAATACCATATTTCGATCTCATGTCTGATCCGATATTACCGACGATAACCTCTCCTGTATTGATACCAATCCCCATCTGTAGTTCGGGATATCCCAATAATTGATTTTTTTTGTTGACTTCTTCCATCGAAACTTGCATTTCCAGAGCACAAGCTACAGCTCTAATTGCATCGTCGTCATTGGAAAGCGGCGCGCCAAACATTACCAGGATGGCATCACCAATGAATTCATCAATCGTGCCATCATATTTTAAAATAATTTCGGTCATTATCTCAAGATAAATGTTTAATATGGAGAGTACTTCTTCAGGTTTCAGGTTTTCAGCAATTGTAGTAAAGCCTCTTAAGTCAGACATCATAATCGTTACTTTTCTTTTTTCACCCCCCAGTTCAAGTCCTTCTGGTGTATCCAGAATACTGGAAACAATATTATCTGAAAGATATCGCCCAAAGGTTTTTTTAATAAAATTGTTTCGGATTTCAAGTTCAGTGCGTTGCTTGTTGACTTCTTTATATGCATCATCTAATTGTAAAATATTATTATATGCTTTAGAATGATACCTGATTCTGGCAATTAACTCAATTTTGTCCGGTGGCTTAACAAGATAGTCATTTGCGCCCGAAGTAAACGCATCCGCTTTAATTTTTGCATTTTCTTCAGAAGAAAGCACAACAAGCGGGGTTCTCTTTAGCGTATTTTGTTCCCGATATGCTTTAACCATCGTAAGACCATCAATTTTAGGCATTGTCAAATCCTGTATAATCACAGTCGGCACAATTTCTAAAGCAATACCAATGGCTTTGGTTGGATCCTGGCAAAAATAGAAATCAATATCCTTTTCATTTTTAAGATACAACCCCACGACCTTTCCAATAAAGGCTTGATCATCAACCAACAATACTTTTATGGTTGAACCTTTTCGTTCCTTTGTTTGTCTGTATCTGTCAATATCAATTTTTTCCTGACGATTTGAGGATATCGTCAAATCATTGTGATGCGGTACATTTTTTTGAATATCCGCTTTGGTCCCTTTAACTGCATGATATCGAATTCGATCCCTGAGTATATTTTCATTGGGAGGTTTGACAATAAAGTCACAGGCACCAGCAGAAAAACTACAGGATTTTGATGAAATATCATTTCTTGCGGAAAGTATGATGACTGGAATGGACGCTAATCTCTTATTTTTTTTGTACATACAAACCAGTGTCAAACCATTGATATAAGGCATGTTAATATCCTGAAGAATGACGTGTGGCAGAAGCGTCTCGGCTTTTTTAATGGCTTTTCTTTCATCCTGACAAAAATAAAAGTCAATGTCATTTTCAGAAGCCAACATATCACTAATTTTCTTTCCAGAAACAAATTGATCATCAACCAGCAGTACTTTAATTTTACGATCCTGATACTTTTCCTTTAATTGATTTATTTTGTCATCAGTTTGCCTTTTTGCAATATATTCCTTAATAGCGATTTCCCTGGATCGTTTATTCTCTTGAGACAATTGAATATGCATTGCAATACGAGCAAGCAATTCCTGAACAACAACAGGTCTGGATACATAATCGTTAATCCCTAACTGAAACATGCTGACAATATCTTTTGTCAAATGCCTTCTGCTGGCAAACACGATTATGGGCAAAATATTTTGAGAAAATTTTTCCCTGAATTGTTTTAATTTTCTTATATCCAGGGGATCTGATTCTGAAATGGCGATGATTACTAAATCTGGCATGCTTTCTGATTCAATTATTTGAATGGTATCAATAATTGAAGGTGTGACTGAAACGCTAAAATTATTCATTTTAAGCTTATTGTTAAGCGTATTTAAATAATCAGCGTCATTATCAACAATTATTACATGATGTTTTTTCGTTGGTGTATTGAGACTGTTTTTCAGAAATTGATTGCTCATCTTCGCAGTCCTTTTAAATGATCAATTTGAAATTTATGTTATTCATTTTCATGGTAAAATGATTCCAGATATTCATATGTAAACTGAATTGTTCATAAATCTTATTTTTATACTCTTAAACTTATTTTGTAAATATTTTTATTTATGGGCTGCATCCTTCATCGTTGCCATGATATCCGAAGGATTATCTTGATGGAAAATGGACGGGTGAAGTTGCGCGTCAATATGTGCTCGTCCATAATCAGATGCACAAGACCAATAATACCATTTAAAGGGGTTCTTATTTCATGGCTCATATTCGACAAAAATTCAGTTTTCGCCCGATTGGCCCGATCCGCGTCCGTCCCCATTCCCCCAATTGACTTTGATTCGTTGGTTGTCTGAACTGTGATTCGTCTGATTTACATGATTTACTATGATTCGGCAGTAGTTTGTTATTTGAATGAAATACGTTTTTGG
>Ga0272440_1002281_pt1 | contig 15085 bp, 9 predicted proteins | sample SSMMMBAug17_FD_192440 | JGI IMG/M metagenome (GOLD analysis project Ga0272440, IMG submission 192440) | Marine sediment archaeal communities from Little Sippewissett salt marsh, Falmouth, MA, United States - SSM-MMB-Aug17 | ecosystem: Environmental > Aquatic > Marine > Wetlands > Sediment ... | reverse complement strand
GCAATATGAGCTGGTATTGGCGCAAATTGTGGTTGACCATCTTTTCTTATTTTTGGTTTACCTGTTGCTCCATCTATTACTGGTTTCCCGTAATCTTCTATTGGTTTTTTTATGTTTTTTGATTTAACAATGTGTTCAAATTCAAGTTCACCTGCATAAACTTTCTCTTTCAATTTTAATAACTTGAGAAGCCAATTTTCTTTTAGGTATGTTTTATTAAGTAAATCTCCAACAAGTTCTTTTTGTAAATCTGATGCGATTTTAATTGTGTCTGCTCTCATGAATGCTCCGCCAACGGCATCAATTTTGTCTCCAATTTTATAATAGTATCTTTTCTTTTTTACTACAATTACAGAATCAAATGTTTTTTCATATTCGAATATTTTCCAATGATTTGTTTCTACAATTTCATTAGTTCTCGGATTTTTTATATTAAATTTATTTGGTAAATTATATCTCTTTAAATATTCATTAAAAAAATCAAAAAATAATATATCAATTTCTTTTTTATTTTTTACTCCTTTTACATATAAAGAATCTGTGTCACCGTTAGGTACTAACAAATTTATTTTTCTAATCAAATTTATAGATTGTTTTGTTTTCATTCTACTTGAAGATGTTATGCAATCTGCAATGTCATATTGAAACTCTCTACCAGACTTAAGCCCGAAGACACCAAATAACGAGTTTGAAATTTTCTTTACCGCATTTTGATAGCAATTTTTTTCTTCCCATTTATTGCTACCATATTCATAGTCTTTTAATGTATATTTTATTTCATCTCTCTCGTTTAACAAATCTTTTGCAACTCTTGGTAAGACACCAATTTCCCTTCTAAAAATCCTATGAGGGTGCAAACCCCAACCCCTCACATCCATGTTAATATCTGCATCTGTTGCTGTTAAATTATTAGCTTCCAAATAGTTTGTGAAACTATCATCTTTATATCCATCGACAAATTGCCACATTAATTCTTCCATTGTTTTTGTAACTTGATGTCTCTCCTTTAAAATGTCAATTATTTTCTTATATTTAGTTGGACTTAATTCTCCTTTTGCATTTATATATTTGATTTTTGCTGTTTCAGGTATTTCCTTTAGAAATGAATTATCTTTTCCAACTGCCAATCGACATACATCATTTATGAAATTAACTTCATTTTCTTTAAACACAAGATTTAAATTTGGATAATGATTTCCAACAAATGTCGTTGGACAAATATTATGTGTTGCTATCTCAGTTGGATAATGCGACTTCGCATCATAACCGCTAACATCATCAAATATTCCTGCAAAAAAACAATAAGTATAACCACCACTGGGGTGTGTCCCTGTTATTGGGTGTTTTCTTTTATCGACTAATTCTCTTGTTGGTTTGGATTTTGCTATTATATTTAATTTCTTATATTCTCCTAAGAACCTATTATCAATAGAAACAGAATTAAAAAGAGTTTGATATAATAATGTATGTGATTTTAATACTAATACCTCGTGAATTTTTAAGAATTTAACTTTTTCCTCTATCATCTTCATCAAATGTACATCCTGAATGTTGTATTCTTTATGTAATTCTGGTTCTAATAAAAAAAGTTCAAAATATTTTTTTAATCCTGTTAATTTTTTCCAATCTATTTTCCCAACTTCATCTAAATTATCAAATTCTGAATTTTCTTTTTCCTTTTCTTTGGTAAATTCATGTTTAGCAACATTATCAAGTCCATATCCATCTGGTATTGTTCCAAACTTATTGAATTTATAACAATCCATGTAATCAAAATCTACAAAATGAAAATTATTTTGAAATATATTGTGTTTCTTAAATCTCTGTTTTAAATATTCAAAATCAAATAACTTTCCATTCCAAGCCATTACTAAATCATACTGATTTATGAATTTTAAATAATCTTTAAGTAACTGATGTTCACCAGCAAGTAATCTCTCCCTAATAATAACCATAGTCTCTTTTTTTACGGGTTTTGACCTATCTCTAGTGAATTCCCTATACTCTTCCCTAATATAGTCATATTCAGGAGAATCTAGCCCTTCATTTCTAAAATATGCAATCTTACCATCAAAATCTTTACATGCAATTGATGTAATTGATTCTCTTGCGACTATTTTACCCTTGAAATCATATTTTAATGCTCCAAAATCTGCTGTCTCTATGTCCATGTAAACTTTTCTTAGTTTATCTTGATTAAGTTCCAAATCTGGATTATCAAGAAGATATCTTTTAGGTGCTGTAATATCTGCTTCAAATGTTTCAATACCTAAATCTTCAATTTCAGTTTTAATAAAATACCGACTATTATTTGTTTTCAAATATAATTTACGATATTCTACTCCATCTCTATCTTCTACAATCTCTGTTTTTGCTAATTTTTTTGAAATTATAAATTCACAATCACTATAATCATCCTCATAAATGTAAAAATAATTCTGAAAATATTCTTCTTTTATGAATTTCTTATCATTCTCTCTAAGAATAATTCTTACTCCATCTTCCGTTTCAGTTATTTTTACAATTACTCTATCAGACATTTTAACTCCTTTGACCTTCTAAATTTATTTCTTCAATTCTATCAACAACATTAACTTCATTTTGAAATAATTCCAAATATTTTATTCGCTCTTTTGCTGAACTATTAAAAAACTTAGTATAATCCATTATATCTATAAAAAATCCATAATTTTTGTTTTTAGATTTTCTTTTAACTCTCCCAACAAGTTGTACTGAATCTTTTCCATTCTTATGTGATGTACAATTAATTATCCCATCCATATCAGGTACATCAATTCCTGCTGAAAAAATCTTAATTGAGCCAACCATTATTCCCTCTGATTCACCTTTAAATTTACTATATATCCTTTTACGTTCTTTCTTATTTGTTTCTCCGACGATATATTCAGTTCCAAGTAATTCTCCAATAATTTTTGCATGGTCTACAATCTTTGTTGTGACTAGAATTTTCTTACCTTCTTTGACATAATCTGTTATCATTTTAATGAGTAAATTACGATTATCACATTCAACTATTTTTTCTATATATGCTTCATGATATTTTTGTTTCTCGTTCACAATATCAAAATAATTTACAAAGAAACATTTTGTTGGAACCGTGAATCCTTCTTTTTCGAGTTGCCATGATTCCATTTTCCAGACTACATGTCCCAACATTCCGTTCATAAGCATTGTTGAGCCGTCGGTTCTAAATGGTGTACCAGTAAGACCGATAATATATTTTAAGTTCATCATATTATCTGCCATGAATCTATACATCTTACTATCGCTCACAAGATGACATTCATCATAAATTACAAAAGGTACATTTCCTAAATATTGTTGTATTATATGTGATTTACGTTTCAATTTCTTTTTCTTGTCATTATATAGTATTAATTGTTCTTTTGATAATTTTTTATTGCCACTTTTTTTGAGTAAATGTTCTTTATATTGTTCAAGTGAATCTTCCCAATTTATTGCACGATATAATGTTTGAATTGTTGCAACGGTTATTTGTTTTGTTATGTCTATTCTACCTTCTGTCATGATTCCAATATTTACTCCCAACATATCTTCGAATGCTTCTGCGGTTTGTTCGACGAGTTCAATATTATTGATAATAAATAATGTCCTTTTATTTAATTTTCTTATGAGCTCTTCTGCAATTAGTGTTTTTCCGCAATTATGTACTACAATGTTATTTCCCACAAAATTATGATTTTTACCAACTTCCATGTCATAAACTTTTTGTTCACCAATATGTGTTATGTTTGATATTCTAATACTATCTCCATTTTGGTCTACCAAAAATATTGTTGGTGTTTCTTTTTTAGTAACTGAATCATCAAATTCTTTTTTTATTTGTTTTAATGTTTTATATTCATATATTACTTTATCTTGAGTCCCAACATCAACTAAAAATCTATGATTTAATGTTGCTTTTATCTTTGAACCTGTGATAATTTCAACCTCAAAAATGTCATCCTCTCCTGAACACCAGACATTTTTAATTTCTGATAATTCAAATTTATGTGTCTCAATATTATATGTTTTTGTTTCTTTATATTTATCCAAATTTCCTATTAATTCTATAATCGGAACTCCGTTTGGATATTTTTTTCTATCTCTTGGTAAATCAATTAAAGTATCACCTGAAACACAAGCAGTTCCACCGTATAATATTCCCACTTCATTTTTTATTCCAGCTTCAACCGCATCATTTTGATAATATCTTGGAGTGTATTCTAATTTTTTAAACTTAGTATTAAATGTTTTATTCATAATATCTTGGTCTCTTTCATCTGTAACACTAAGTTCATACTCTGTTTTAAAATGTTCATTAAATACTTTTAAAAATCTTTTAAATTCTGCAAAAAAACCAAAAGGTAAAGAATTAGTTTGATAATCAAATATTCTTACCCATCCGTCCCAAAGTCCATTCTTAAACGTCTTTTTATGTGGTGCATTTTCGTCAAAGAATTTATATTTTTCATTCATTGCTTTTACTATTTTTTTATCAAGTTCAGAAGTAAAAATCAATCTATTGTTTTTTATTCTTACTCTTATAACATTTTTATTGAATCTCGCTTTCTCCTCTTCTTGACATGCCTTTTTTCTTGAATTAAACGGTGAACTATAATTTCCAATTTCATATCTACCAATAACATATCCATTTTCTACAATTTTATTTTTAAAAGCAATTAATTCTCGGTGAAATTTATCTAAATCATCAAATGTAAAACTATCTGATTCTTCTTCATTTGTTGCCAAATAATACCATGTACACTTTCTTGGTATTATCCCATATTTTATAAAATATAAATAAGCATAAAATAATCTTTGTGTCCTGTGCATTTCATAATTTGATGTTGAATTTGTTTTCCAATCAATCAAATCAACTTCGTTTCCAATGTGCCCTACAACATCTATGAATCCTTTTAATTTTAAGTTGTCCATATCTTTATGATTTAATAATATTTGCTCCTCTGCAATTAATTTATCATATTTGAATGAATCAACTTTTTTTACTAATCTTTTTAAGAATAAAAAATATTTTTCTCTTGATAGTGGTTTTTTATTAAATCCATATTTATGTATAACGTCAAGGTCTACACATGATTTATTGAATTCTGTTATTAAGTCTATATTTTTATTTCTAATATACAATTCTCCACAATTATGAACGACGTTTCCCATGGCTCCAAATCCATCTGGTGTCCATGTATCGGGTTTTGTTGGTTTTATTTTTTCAAAATAAAATTGTATCTGTGAATCCTTCCAATTAGAATAACATGAATAACTTAAATTAAATATATCCAAAATTTCATGGTGTGTTGCTTGTGTCATTTTATGGTTTGAGTTAGATTCTTATATCTAATAAATATAAAAAATAAAAATAAAAAATACTTAATCAAGTATTTCTAAAACATCGTTTCTGAACCAAGATTTTCCATTTTCTGGATTAACACCCTTAGCTTCTGTTATCTTAACAGTCTTTCCAATTAAGAATTCTTTAACTGCATCATTTAAAACTGTTGCATCAAATTCTTCAAACTTCTCTTTATCTTCTGGAACTACTCTAAGTACAACCTTTTCTGTTGAAATTTGAACTAACTCTGTTCTTGCTCCACACATCTTTGCCTTAGCAATAAACCAAAGTCTTGCCATTGTACTAATTTTATCTTCTGCCCAAATGTCAAAACCTGTTAATTCTGGATTAACAAATTTTTTGCCATCTTGATTTGTATTAACCCAATGTTTAAGACCAGAATAATAATCAACTGCACCTACTGGTGATTTATCTTCTTCATATGTTTGACCTTCTACTTCATCCCAATGTATTTTTGTCTTAATATTATACCACTCAGAATTTGAATTTTCTTTTTTTGATTTAGTAGGTGGAATATACACTCCTTCTTTGTTTTTCATCTTTGGTGGCATATATTCGATATCCTTAATCTTAACAATACAATCTTTTAAATTAACTTTACGACCATTCTCTTCTTGTTTTTCTCTTTTTGTTTTAGAAGATATAATTGGTTTAAAGTCTTCTGGTAATTCTTCTACCATCTCTGTATCAACAACTTCGTCTTCTTTAATTTCAACAAGACTTTCACTTTCTTTAGAATCAGTGTTTTCATCAAGTGCCTTCATAACTTCACTATCAGACTTCATTCCGCCATCAATTGGTACTGATGTTTCTACATTTGATGTTAATGTTGTTTCACTTTTTGCTTGTTCAGTTGTTGGTTGTGCCTGAACTGGCTCTGAATTTGGTGTTAATGTCTGTTCTTGTTTTTTTTGTTCATCCATTTTATTTTCTCCTAGCATATAGCTTTCTAGTTTTTATCGACGACATAAAGTCTATCTTTTCTAATTATTAAATAATAAAACATTATACTATTTAAACTTTGTTATCTGTTCCTTATAGTGTTATTCATATCTAATTTTATTATTAATTTCTGAATGTATAGTCATACTATTTATGTTGAAATCATCACTTGATTCCTTAACTCTAGCAAAAAAATAATACTCAGTTTCATTTGTATCAATATACTTCGAAATAAATTCTGCTGTTATCTCAATTTCATCAAATGGAATCTCTTCTGGATAATCTACTCCTCTATAAAATGTTGGGTCTCTCCTACTTCGTTTTTGTACTGTCTTATTTTTATATTCTATTTCAACATCCCTATCTATTCCTGTTGAAATAATCCATGTCTCTGGAAGTTTATAAACCACATCAACGACACTTTTATGTTCATAATCATTTGGGCTTCTTGCAAATGCACTTATTTCGACCTTTTCTCGATATCCCAATTCAAAATTTCCTATTGTATATGTTCCATTTGTTGTGTTAATAGTTAATCCAAATCTACCTACATTATCAGTTGTCTCGAGATAAAATTTTCCTTCTGCTTCTGTTATTACTGTATTATCATCAATTTTAGATTTAATTTGACCACCAAACACGACTTTACTTTGAATTATATTATTAACCCCAAATACAATCCCAATGCACAATACAAGTGCCAAACATATTCCTAAACCATTTAAAAATCCAGTTTTAAAATCTTTATTAATTTTCATCATTACTCCTCATTTCAGTTTTTATTTTTTTAATTAATTCTAACACTCTACTATCTGGTGAATATACTGTTAAATAATCTGTCTCACTTCTAAGTCCTCTTGCGATTTGTTGTGTTACTTCTCGTTTTGCTTGGTCTTTATAATAAGTCCAAAACATTCCCTGATTAAATTCTTTAAGTGCCAACCAATACGTACTAAAAACATTTTCATATGGCATTTTCTGTAATACAACATGTCTACACATATCTTCTGGTAAGTCTGTCCCTCGTCTATCTTTTGAAGAAAACAATATTGGATTTTCTGGATGTTTTGTTTTTTTAAATTGTTCCAACATTCCTCCATTGTCTTCTTCTCTTTTTGTGTTTAATTCTCTTGTTGTTGGTAAATGCTCATAGTCATTATCATCTGGAAAATCTTTATATGCAACAACTCCTACAAGTGTTTTTCCGTTTTTTGATGCATGTTTAATCACAGTATTAAAATTTTTAAAATATTCATCTGCATTATTTTTAATTCCATTATTGTTTGCTGGGAATTCTTTATTTGTTGCTAATATTTTTAAATTCTTGTAATACATTCCAGTTCCAACTTCAATTGTTTTAAACTTTTTAATCCCAAATAAATTTTTTAAAATATTTTCACTTTGAATTGTTGCACTCATCCCGACAATTCTAGGATATGCCTTTATTATATTTGACATCATCCTTTCTATCTTAAATATTACAAAACTAAAATGATAGTCTTCAATTTCTCCATATTCATTTTTTATTGGTTTTACTGTGAATCTTATATCATCAAGAATGTCCAAATAATATTGTGACAATCCATATAAGTCCTCAAATCCTTCAATTGAAATTATTGATTTATGTGTTAATATTTTAAAAAATGTTTTAATGTCAATACCAATTTTATCATCACTTGAAAATGCTTTACCATAAAATTTTCTAATATCAATTTGTTTTATTTTTCTTTCATATTCATTAAAATCATTAACAAAACTTTGGACTCCTTCATGGTCATCATAATCATCTAAATGATGTTTTGATATGAGTCTTCTAATTTCTTTAAATGTTATTTTATTTTCTGACCGCAAATCATCAAAAAATTTATCTACTTCATCAATAAATAAAATATCAAAACTTGGCATTCTACCCATCATAAACTCTAAAATGAATTTCTTATTATTTACAATCACTCCATCACTGTTAAGTATGTCATCGAATTGTTTGTAGAATGGACAAATGTTTTCCTGTTTATAAAATTCCCAAGTACTTCCCACTGTTGGAAAATCCAAACATTCTCTACAAGAGATATATGACATCGGCTTCTCTTCATCTCTTGGAACTACTGGACTCCAAAATTTACATTCAGATGCAACACTTTTTCTTGACTCTCCATTTTCAAGTTTCTTTGTACAATCAATATATGGGTCACTCGCTGTAACTTTAATTTTCTTACCACATGTACATTCTGTTAATGGTTTTCTACAATAAGCACAAATGTTTTTATATTTTAAACATTGAAAATTATTTCTACCTTTGTATTCCATTAACTTCAATATTCTATCATTTTTATTTACTATAATCTTAGGGTTATCACCAGAATAATCTTCCACCATTTGTTTTTGTAAATTCTTTGTTGGTTCAATCATCCCAAATCTTCCTTCATATTCTTTGCCAACATTTAAGGCTACTCCACTTTTGCCAAACCCTGCGTTTGCTTTTAGAAATACAAAATCATTATCATCAACAAGTTTCATTATTTCTTTACAAATATCAAGTTGTGATTTCCCAAATAATTTTCTAGGTTCTAAATTTTTTCCAGTATTACTATCGATAAAAGACCATTCCATCTTATTTTACTCCTTTAGTCCATGTGTGAACTATTATTGTTTAATTTTAGTCCACCTGTGAACCATTGCTATTTGAATTAACATAATATTTTAACGAATCAAAAAGTGTTGATTTTTCATATGTTCCATCTTTTTTTAGTCTACCAGATGCATGTTTCATTTCAAATATAAATTTTATCAACTTTTCATTTTCACATGAATTTATTATGTGCTTTTTTAATGATTCGACTCTAAAGGGTGCTATTTCATTTTTAGACATTCCTATGTTCATATTATGTTCAGCAACCTTTGTGTCATCATTAAAATCTCTTATATATTCTATTAGCTCTTTAGGATGTATTATTTTTCTATTCATGTAAACTTCAAGTTCTTCATGTTTATCTGTAACTTTCATTCTGTCATATTTAAATTTCTTTTTTGGATAAATAATATATGGACAACTATAATTATTATCAACTGCCCATTCATAATTGTTCAACACCCAATTAACAAGTGTCCTCTGTGTATACTGGTATTCGTTAAATTCAGATTCGGGTACATACATGTCTTTTTTTTCATATCCTAAATCTTCAAGTTCAGTTGACATTTCTTCTTGATTTGTTAAATTGTTTATTTTCATTAAAAGTTTCAAAGAAAATATTATTGAAGTGTGTAAATTACCTTCGGGTAAATTATCATAGTGTTTTAATAATTGAAATTCTGGTGATTTGTAAATTGTATCTTCTGTATATGAATCTGCTATCTCAATCCTATCTTCAACTGTTATTTCTCTTGGTTTAATTATTTTAATTTCTTTTAGATATGGTTCAATATCATTTGTTTTCTTTGCATCAACATCCATGTATAATATTCTTCTTGCTGGAAGTTCTGGATATTTTGTGTGTTGTGACCCCACAGCACCAAGTATCCTAGAAACATTGAAGACTGAATCTGAGATTTTTATGTCTTCATATGGTTTTTGTGTTTTATTAGAATCATCATTTAAATCAAAATAATCGTATTTGTCATATATATCTCTCATCCATTTCCTGTAATGTAATTTATATACCTTAATATCAATTGGTTTTATTGCATATAACAAATGATATCCTCTACCTGATTCTCCGACATATGATGGTTTTATTTTGAAATCATTTTCTAAATTTTTTATTAAATATTCTGTTGTTTTTTTCAATTTTAATGAATATTGAATGTCATCCAATTTTGGTTTTTCACCACTATGTTCAATATCAAATGAAATTACATTCATTTCATCAAAGTCCTCAAACCTTCTGCCTTTAACTTTTCGAGTATTAATACCATAATAAATATTCCACCGTTTACTTGAAAATTGTTTTATTATTTTAACTGCTTCATCAAAATTACTAGCATAATGAGAAATAAAATATCCTTTCTCGTTGTTAAACATTCTAAATTCAATATAATTATTAAATCCTATAATGTCCTCATAGAATTTTTTTAGTTTTTCAATCATTTGAATTTTTTCTCCAATTTATTAAGTCTTTTATTTATATCGTCAAGTGCATCATAACCTATTGCACCTGCCAATGCCATTATCAAAATGAATATCACCATATCAATCCAATTGAATGTTACTAAACAAATAAAAAACATTATCATTGAAATCCCAAAAACAAAATTTACAAATTTTTGACCAACATATTCTTTATTTTTCAACCAAATCACCTTGGTTATCATCGTCTTCTTTAGCTCCTATTCCATGTTTTTTGTTGAATTCTTCTTCCTGTTTACGTTTTAAAATTTCTGCATTATATTCATCTTTTAAATTAGACATTGTTACATTAATGTCAGTATAATTAAATCCATAATCTTCAAATGTATAACTATGGTCTTTAAAATCATATTCGTCTTGTGTTATTCCTCTTTTATTTTTTAGTAAAAGTAATCTCGCCCAAACTTTTATATTTTCTGAAAGTTTTGTTGAAGTCATATCTTCAATAAGTTGCATAACAACTATGAATGTTCTTATAACTGATATTACCTTATCATCAACATTCTCTTTATATGAATTAGCAAGATGTGCATATATTTCCCTTCCAGATTCTTCTTCAAGGAAAAATCTATTTATATCATCTTCAAGAATTTCTATTTGTTTGTTTACTTCATTTGTATTTTCATCTAAATCATATAAATCAATTTCCAAATCATCAGGGTTTAAGTGTCTCTTAGTTGCTTCAATATATTCCTCATAAGGTACTTTCTCTCTATCTGGTATTATTACTCCACCTTTATTGATTTTTATTTTACCTTCATTTTTATTGTTACAAACAACATCAAATGCAAACCTATCTGAGGACGGTAAACTTCCTCCTGTTTTCCAATCTATTCCACTATGTTTTAATTTGTCTCTAACATATGATATACTTTTTGCCAGTGTTTTATTATTAAGTTTATTCACATAATAGCTTAATGGTAAATATAAATCAATTTCTGTAAGATATTTTATTGCTCCATCTTTATTTTTGTCGTGTGTAAATTCTTCATTACTTTTTCTAACATATCTAAAATATGTATCAAGTATTTCTTGATGATATACTTCTTCATGATATTCTGGCCTAAAGTTTGAAAATAGAATTGGTGTATAATTTTGTTTTATTTTTTGGTTTGCTCCAATTTTTGCAAGTCTAATAAATCTATCAAAAAGGTTTTTTAAACTCTCATTAAGTGATATATCTGTAAAAAATTTTTGACCTTCATCAAAAACTGTTAAACCACTTTTTGTAAATAATCCTTCTTCAAAAACTCTAGCAATTTGTCCGTTAATTATCTTACCAGTATTAACTCCGCCCGAAAGACCTGCAATTGAAACATTACTACTAGTCCCAATATGTTCAAAATCTTTGTCAAGTGTTTGACATATTAATGTACTAATATATGTCTTAGATAGAGATTTATTTCCAACAACATTAATTGCTATTTTATCAAAATTAAAAATCATTTTTGCAAGGGCACTTATCACCATTACAACTTGTAACAACATACCTTTTTGTGTTATCTTCCTTTTTGTATATGTATAATAAAGTAAACTTATTGAAAATAGTATATCTAATAATTTTATATGTGGTAAATTATTTTGTGCACACCATTTTTCTGCTAATGATGGTTGTATGAGTTCATCCATAATTTCAATTCTTTGTTTCTCATAACCAAGGATTAAATAGGAAACAACATTATCATCAATTATCACTGGATATAAATCAACTGTATATTTTCCTGCTTCTAAATTAAAATTATTGGATAATACATAAAGTTCATCATTAAATTTGTCATTTATTGTCTTTGTTTCATACATTTGTAAATTTATGTAATTTAATGGTTTTATTGCCTTTTCATTTATCGTCACTGGTCTACTTTTATCATCTGCATTACAAAGATGTTTAACCTTTGTATTAAGTTCATGAGGGAATAATTCAATATTTACTCCACATGAACATTTTGCGGAATATTTTGTGACCAAATAATTTCTATGTGTTTTAATTGATAATTGTATTTTGTCTTTTATTTCAATGTCGACTCTTTGTGGAACAAATAATTTTGAAGTGCATAGTTTTTTCTTTTTCTTTGTAAATGGATTCATTACAATTTTTGCATATCTATTAGATTCAAATAAACTTAATATTGATTCATATCTCAAAATACCATATTCTCCCTCTAAATTATCAATAACATAATATTTATCATAATTCTTTTCTTCCAAATAATGAAATACTTCCCTATGTGTTTCAGTTAAATTATTATTTTTAATAAAATCAATTATTGGAATTAAATGTTCTACCTCAGAGTCTCCTTCATTTTGGTCTTCATGTGTACCAACACTAGATTTATTTAGAATATATTTGTCAAAATGTTTTATTATTAATTGTGATATATCTTCACATAGAATTAATTCTTCGTCACCATTTGGCTCAAAAAATTTTTGACTGAGTTGTAATTTTAAAACTTTAATACGAATTTTATAATCAATGTGTGTTTCTTTGTTTATTTTTATTTTTTTATCTTCATATATTAGTTTGAGTTTAAAACCACCATCATCAAGATTAACATATTTTATATATTTCATGAAATATGAGATAATAAGTCTATTGTTGATATATTTGTATGCTCTAACACCACAATAGTTGTGTATTGATTCTCTTATATTTCTTGTTAAGTCTCTTAAGTCTCTTATGTTCATCTTGAATCTCGACTTGTATTGGTGGGTAGTTATATCTATTTGGTTTGATTGTGTACAAGAATTTAATCACCCACCAACACCAAATGTCGTTCATTTATTTTTAATTTATTTTTTTATCGTCCCAAACCAAACAAATTGTAAATAGATAATTCAATCTAGTATTTAAAATTTTACGTGATTCAAAATAATAAATACAAAACATTAGACCAAAATATAATATTTTTTAGTTTATTTTCAACAAAAAATGCTACAAGAACAGACAAAAAATAATTTGTACCTAATAGGTAATGAAAATGAAATACTCGAATTTGAGGGTTACAAGCCTTGTAACCCCATGGTGCAACTTTTGGGTTGGAGTACGAAATTCGTATTGTAATTTTTTAAAAAATAACCGAAAAAATGATGTGCAAAAAAACTCCATTATTTTTATAAAAATAATCGTTATTTTTTAAAAAATAATTTTTTCATTTAAAAACTTTATAAATAAAAATCAAAAAAAGTGTGTTTTCAAAATGACACTAACATGTACACACAAAAACTTGCACAAACTGCACATTACGATTTGGTGCAAAAAGTGCAACAATGTGCAAGAAAAAAAATAAAATGTGCAAAAGTGAAAGTGTAATATAATAATAATAATATATATAATACTATTAATATATTATATATATATAAATGATGTGCAAGTTTTTCAAAATTTCCTTTTTTCTTTTGATTTTTTCAAAAAAGGTGTTGAAAATAAAAGTAGTATTTAAATGAAATCGTTTTTGCACAAGATTTTTGTTTTTTGCACAAAAGTTGCACATTTTCATGTTGATTAATCTAAAATACTTTGTTTTAGCTCATGTTGGTAATACATTAAACATTAAGCATTTTGACTGTTCTTGAACGGTTGTGATTTTTTTTGTATTTTTTTGCACTACTTAGAAAAAATTTTTTCGATTTGATTCTACCATTAAGTGACTAATCTAAAAAATCATAAAAAACTTGATTTTCGTCACATTAATATGACGAAAATTCAATTAATGTGGTAATATAAAATATATAATAGAGAACAATATTTTCAATTAGTTATAATTAAGTATATTATTGATAATTATATTATTTTAACCCATTAAATTTTGTTATTATCATTTCAATCAGAAATTACACATAATAATTTATCCTACTTTATCCTACTATTTCTATCCTACCACACCACATTTAATTCATACTACCAAATCCTACCATTGATATACTCCTAAATTTGATATTTATCGACGGTAAATGAAAATTTTTATGGAATTTTATAGTGTTCCTTAAATCGCCTTATACTGCAATTATATGGCACTTTAGAGGGGTCATCGAATATTCGATGATTAAATTTAGCAAAAAAAGACAAAAAATCACTAAAAAATCAAAAAATGATTAAAAGTTTTAAGCAGTTTTAACTAAAACTGATATATATCTGGTTATATGTTTTTTTCGAAAAGTTTTAAATAGTAATCATGAGTTAGAAATCAATATGGGGAATTTTTATGGGTCAAATACCAGTCAACGAGCAAATTTATGATAAACTCTACAAACTTAAAGCAGATGCTAGAAAGATTAGAGGGAAAACAATAACTTGGGATAAACTTCTAACAATACTTTATAATGTTGGAACTAATGACCAAGAAAAATTAACAAAAGAAATGAAGAACATACAATGAGGAAGTAAAATGACAGACAAACAAAAAGGAACAGTAAAATTTTTTAATGACACAAAGGGATTTGGGTTTATCACAGGAGAAGATAGCGAAGAATATTTTGTACACATATCAGGTATTTTAAATCAAGATGAAATCACACAAGGCGACCAAGTAACTTTCAATGTTGTTGATGGCGACAGAGGAAAGAAAGCAGAAAATGTTGCACTTGCATAAATAATATTCACAATCACAAAATAATGGAACTGGCTCCAAGCT
>Ga0272440_1002280_pt1 | contig 15085 bp, 8 predicted proteins | sample SSMMMBAug17_FD_192440 | JGI IMG/M metagenome (GOLD analysis project Ga0272440, IMG submission 192440) | Marine sediment archaeal communities from Little Sippewissett salt marsh, Falmouth, MA, United States - SSM-MMB-Aug17 | ecosystem: Environmental > Aquatic > Marine > Wetlands > Sediment ... | reverse complement strand
GTAATGATGCCGCCAACCGACGCCGAAATGGTGGGAAAAAATACACAGGTAAGCTTAGAACGCTATTGCAAACTTGTATTTGCCGAATGATGGCGTTGATTCCTAAAAGGGAGAATAAAAATAATGAGCATCGGGAAAAATGCTCAATATGTGGGACTGAAGGGGTTTTGGTTGAGAATTTTCCAGGAAGACTGTAAAGTTATGAAGAAAAAATTTAAAAAAATTTTTTATATAAAACAGCACAAAAAACTCGCAACATAATATAACTCACAACATAATCAGTGTAATCATGGTTCAAAAAACGAGAATGAACAATGCTACCCCCATCTGTTGGATGCGCCCAAAACGTGATTGAATTGTTATGTACCCATCCATTGGATACGCGAAATTAAAGTTTTAGCATAGATAGAATTTGATTAGAAGAAGTTTGTTTTATCTCTCTCTTAACACTTTAGAAATAGCATGATTAGGACTTATTTGAACATATAAAATCATAATAGTAACACAAACAACAACACAAAATAAACTCGAGATTAAAACAATATCATTGATATGAATTAACGAAACTATTTGCTCGTAATATGTGTTTGAACTTATCGCAGCGACCGCTTCCCGCTGTTCATCAGGATTCTTCCAAATGTTTTGAATAATTGTATTTATAAAGAAATCATGTGTATAACTTCCAATCAGGAATACAAAAAATAATGCAACAAAAGCAGCGCAAATAAGAATCATTAATACCTGAATATTAAAAATTATCAGTAAGCTTAAAATAGAAGCACCCATCGCCCTGAAAATTGCAATTTCCGGGGCTTTATTTCTTATATTGATAATCATGTTTGTTGATAAAAATAAAAGAAATAAGAAACCTAATATTTTAAAACCAATCGATTTAATATTCTCTAAAATTACTTCACTTTGCTTTGCATATTTAATTTTGTCTTCATAACCATAAGCACTTATGCGCCATTTTGTTTCTCTATGCTTTTCTCTGTATGCCAACGTTAAGTATTCGCCTAAAGCAGGAACCATGTTTTTTGAATTTGTGTATATGGTCCCATTTTTAAATGGTGGTTCTTTTCCTGTTGCCTCCCCCATTTTCAGTTCTTCATTAACAGATAACTCAAAATTATTATTATTCTTATGAAATATGTTTTTCGATACCCAGGCTTTCCAATCTGATTCTGTTTTGGCGTATTGGTTGTCACAATAGAGATCTATTAAATGATCAGACACTTTCGAGTAATTAATTATGGTATTATCATACTTATCTTTGTTTGAATGTAGATTTAATGCCTCCCATGCTTTTGAAAAATCAAAATCTTTTGGTATGTTAATCTTCACTTTATAATACTTTTGTTTATCTTTACAGTGATGTGTTGCAGCTCGAATTTTTTCACCAAAACCGAATGTTGTTAATACTCTGTATTTTTCAGGCTCTGGCATTCTTTCGACAACTGCTTTAACTGGAATACAAGCTTTTTCTCTATTGCCATACAATATTTTTACTTCGGTATCATTTATCTCATATCCTAACTCGTCAACCAATGTCTCCTTGTCAATAATTATTCCGTCTTCATTATTTGAAGAAAAGCGAAAATCTGCTTTGTCGATATATTTAAAACGTGGATCATTATAAAAAGGATCATTGTGGTGTAGCCACCGCATTGTTGTTGTTCGGTTATTTCTATCACCATTTTTTTTTACAAATTCAGGGCCTGAATCCCATCTTGGATATACATTTCCTACTAAAGCATCACCTTTAATTTGATGAATATCAACAAGAAATTCAATCAACCTGATCACGTTTCTGAAATTTCTTTCTACACGTTTTACAGTTTTTAGATTGATAGTGGGATTCAATTGGTTTTCATGAATAAAAGCACTTAAATATTTACCATACTTTTGATAAATATCAAGTGTATCATGATTCTTTTCATTAAGAATAGCAGTTATAGTTGAAATTTTTTTTTGATTATCAGTTGTGGTCAGGGAATTTGAGTGCTTGAATATATAATCTGAGAAACTCAAATATTTATTTACTTGACTTGTTTTTTCAATCTCGTCCATTTCAGCGTCAATTTTCTTGATCAACCAATCCCTAACTTGTTCAACTTTAAGGTTATTTATTACATTTTGAACTTCACTAGAAAGTCCTGGAGGATGTTGAACTGTAATTTCAAACTTTCTTAAGTATGCCGTATTATTTTTTAATGTATTAATTGTCTCGAACCATGAGATTAATTGATTTCCAAAAAAGAAAATACTAAATAAAGTAAGAAATGCTAAGAATGTAATAATTGAAATTGCTCTTGATCCATCAGCTTTTGATGTAATATTTTTTCGCGCGGCTTTTGTTAAAAATAACAAGTAACTTATGAAATTTGGCTTTTGTTTTTGAGGCTGTTCACTTGGAAAATCTGTAGTAAATTTTTCATTAATTTTCAATGTTGTTCCTATTGAATGCTTATCTTCTTTACTCCATTGTTCACTATTTCGATGTTTTTGAAATACGACATTGCTGGATTGATTTTCAGAGGATTTAAAAATGATGATTTGATCTGCATATTTTAATGCGTGTTTCAAATGATGCGTAACCATTATTACTGTACCGGATGTCTGTTCTTTCCAGGAATTAAGAATACTAAGAATTCGTTCCGCATTTTCTGAGTCAAGATTATTTGCAGGTTCATCTGCAAATATAATTTTGGGTGTTTGAGCAATCCCTCTTAAAATACCAATTCTTGTTAGTTGTCCTCCTGAGAGTTCATTTGCTGGCGCATTGGATAAATTTTCCATTTTTAATGAAGACAATAAGTTGCTGCAATATTTGTATGCAATTTTATAAGGAAATTTTTTTATTATTAATGGAAGCGCAATATTATCTTTAGCTGTTAGCGATTTTGCTTCATAACAGCGCTGAAAAATATAACCAAAATTATTTTTTCTGATTTTTTTTAACTCTTTTTCCGAGAATTTGATTTTATAATCATCATTGACAAAATATGCTATTTGACTTTTTTGTTCAGGTGATAATTTTTCAAATCCACTTAGAATTGAAATTAACGTTGACTTTCCAGATCCTGACTCACCCAGTATTGCAATAAAACCTTTTTTAATTGTTAAATCTTCATTTAATTGTAATTTCCACGTAGTTTTTTTTTCCTTATTAAAGAAAAAGAATCTATTTTTGATATTTTCATAAAAATTTTCTTTGTATTGAAAAACAAATTGTTTATCAATTGTAAAAATAGTATCTTTAGACATTACTTTTCACCTTTTAACCAACTCAAATTCATCAATAAATAATTATTTCTTTCAAAATAATTATGAGAACCTTTTGGTTCTATGCAATAAATACAACCAGTTGGTCCATAGGACTCAACGACTGTAAATTTTTTTCCAGATAAAATATACCTGTATTTATCACGTAAATTTTGGGTTTCGCATATTAAATTTTGAATAGATTTACTTTTTGAAATTTGTTCTATTGTAAAAGACATAATTGAAAGTGATACTGGTATCAATAATGGCTGATTTAAGCACGACTGGATTGTGTTATTTGTTTTACAATGTTCTGATAAAATCGATCTTTTTTTTCCATATTGTAAACACTCCCGTTTATTTACCAACAATTCCAAGAAATTATTAAGAAAAACTACAGTAGATTCAATTTCTTCTCTTTTTGTATAATATTTTATTTCTAACTCTGGTAATTCGTTAACAACATTCCATTTGTTGTAAAATGAGTTATTTGTATAAAAATTTGATTTTCCTTTATTGCTGTCTATAGGTTCCAATAAAAAACGATGGTCAAAATGAATATTTAGATGAGAAATTTTATTGAAAGTTGTTCTTTTATACCAAGTTGCTGTATAGTTACTTGTTGTCTTCACATATATGTGATTATGTTTATCAAACCCTGCAATGTTTGTGTTCCAAAATATAAGTTTGTCCTGCTCTATCCACCCTATAAAATCTTCTTTTTGGTAAAACATAGCATTTAATATAGGCTTTAGACCGACTAAATAACATTTTTTTTTTTCATGAACTATATGACTATAAATATAGTATGCTAGTTGTTTTTGGTTCAGTAAAATTTTTTTTTTGGTAAAATGATCAATTAAGTCTTTTTCATTTTTTATAATCACACTTTTATATGCAAATATACCTTGCTTGTTTTGGGCTGCCTCAGCTCTTAGCTTTTTGACGATAGACTTAAGTGGAATCCAACATTGTCTATATCCATACTTTGCTTTTACTATTGTCTCACCATTAATAACCTTTTTGTCAGAATAATCAACAAATATTCCTGAACGATTTTGATTTATTTTAAGATGAACAGATCCGGAGTGATCATTTATTATAGGTTCTATTATATAAGCATTTGGTGTATAAGTGCTACATGAAATAATTAACACATTAACACTGAAACATACTATACAATATATTTGTTTCATTGCATTGATTTTCGCATAAAAGAGTTAATTATCTTCTAGTTCAGAGTTTAGATGGTCTAAATGTATCCAGGCGACATCTTCATCACTTTCTTTAAAAAAATATTTATCTTCAAGGTCGTATTCTGATGCATTTCTAATAGCTTTCCCATCCTCATCTAAAACATTTTTTCCTCTAACGATTAAACCATCACCATTAATGTCTAAATCCTCAATAGGGTCAAATATACAAGCATCTTCATCATCCATTAATATTGCTTTTATCTTTTTATCAGCTACAAGATATCTAAATTTTTCCCTAACCTTTTTTGCTTCACAGATAGTTTCTTTCGTCTCAGAAGTATTCATATTGAGAAAACTTTCTCTCGAATGTTTCATAAAGCCTGCTTTTATAGGAATTCCATTTCTCATTTTATTACATTTTTCAATTGATATTTCTCTCCCATTATCTACACAAGTTTCATCTCCAAGAATGATTTTCAAAAAAGCATCCCATGTATCTTTTTTATTTTTCAGATCAGTTGTGGTAGCAAGGGAATTTAAAAAGCTCGTGATCTCCTCAATATCAGTCCTAGTTACAAGCAAATATTTTTTAAGATTCACGCTTTTTCGAACTTTGCCCTCAAAATAAGTTTGAAAAGCATCGTACTCATCAATCCCTATACTATGCCCTTTAATAATTTTTTTCGAATAATCCAAAACTTTTTTAGAAATTACGCCAACTCTCCCTTCATGTGTACCTGCAAATCCCCTTGATATAATTTTAATTTGATCATCCAATTTTTCAGTTTCTTTTTGAAAACTACTCAGGGTTTTTTTTACTTCAAATGTTAAATTAGAAAGATGAGTTTTTAGCTCAGCACTATCTTCACCAAGTAAATTTACTACAGGTAAAATAGATTTTGAAAAACCTCTACCTCTATTTGAGACATCTATTGCAATATATTTATAAATACTATTTTTTCTTATAATTGCGGCTACATCTTCAGGGGAATAATTACCGCTTCCATTATCACCTGCATCTCCAATATGTATTAGCAATCTAACTCTTTGTGGTTCCCCATTTTTTCCTTTTAGAAATCCGCACTCGTTTATACCTTCAACGATACCTTTATACATAGATTCTGGAGCCGTTTTATCACTATCACAGGCTACTTGATTATCTAATTTATCAATAAAATCATCTATATGTCGCATTCTATATATTACTTTTTCTTTTGTACAATAATCTTCTTTTGCTTCAACAAGTTTATTCCCAATTTTTTTTACCGGAGGAATAGTTTGTACATCTCTATAGAACAAAAGCCCAAATCGAGGTTGTTCTAAATTATTGATCTTAGCTTTTGATTTTAGGCTTTTTGCAATCCTTTTAACTCCTTGTAATGATTTTTTAAAAGGTTTTGTCATGCTTCTTGTTCCATCAATTACAAATAGAACTTCAAGTCCAATCTGAATATCATCCAAACTGTTTCTAATTAGAACCTGATTTCTAGATAATTCTCCAAATATTCCAATTCTATAAAACCCGCCATCTTCACTTAAAATAGGATTTCTGAGTGATTTGTAAGATAATGGTTTTTTTACTGTATCAAGTTTTAATATTCTCCCATTGTCTCCTTCTACTTCAAGTGAGGAACCGACTGGAGTTTCGCAAGCGATACGCGAATTCCAGAACGTTACATTTTTTCTATTTATCCATCCAATTAGTAATGGTGCACTGTCCTTGTATATTGGCAGCACAGAATCTGGACTGATTAATAGACTTTTTGTATCTGGACTACTAGGCTCACCAGCAACATGAGGATAAAAATCGTATACATAAAAAACAGTACGTACTTCAATACCACCAGCTTCCTTGTCTAATAAATTTTGATCTTTATAAACAGATAAAGCCTTACCCTCATTGGCATCACCATTTTTTATCAAAACTTTTTCAGATATACTTGTATACTCATTTTTCATCGGTTGTCTATTAAGAAGTAACGCGTTATGATCAACCCAACCTATTATATCAGGGCTATTCTCTCCTGTTACGAGTAGATCCCATTTTTTTTTTTTATATCTTATCCGATAATTACCTGCAAGTATCCTATATCTCTTTCTCAACTGTAATCGACCAATTATGTTGCCATTTTTATAACAGTTATATATCGGACTCTTATCAGTCATTACCCAAGCTTGAATATCCGTTTTAAAATCAATATCTTTTTGAAAACTTGAATTTGATTGTCCGATGATGCAGCATTGATTATTGTTTGTAATTTTTATTTCTTGAGGTGGAGGAGGTGCAGGTGAAGCATGATTTTCAATTGTTGAATTTTTTATCTCACGACTCTTTGTTGGAACAAAACGTGCTTGACCTTCATTAAATTGAAGGTATGTATGAGGAACCCAACCCAATACATTTTTATCAGGATCGCGTAATTTATTTTTATTATTGCTCTCTGCTAATAAACTCCAATACTTATTATTATAGGGGATTTTGTACCCATATTTAATTACAAAATAAAATCGATTTTTTTCTAATACTCCAACATAATTTTTATCTAAAAAGCAAGAGTAAAGCTTTGCTCTATTTATGGTTTTGCATTGGATATTTTTTCCATTTTCGACTGCCAACTGAGTTAAGTCAATTTGATCAGGGTTGCAAAGTTCAGCATAAAGCAAACCACTACTAAAAAAATATAAATTAATTAAAAACATTATAACAAAAGATTTCATATTGATCTCCTATATTGAAAGATACCAAATCAATCTCTAATAATAAGGTATCTTAACCTCCTTAAAATTTTCGTTATTAAATTTTTTATATTGAAAGCTGAATTGTTTATCACTATTTATTTCATCACTAAATATCAAATCATTTATTGTAACATAACCGATGTTACCATCACAGAATTCCCATAATGCAATTCTCCTTACTTTTAATTCTTTGAGCTTTTTCCGTATATCATTTAGGATATTTTTATCTGGCATTCCACTTGTTTTTTCTGAAAGTATTAAATGTAATTCCCATTGATAGGATTCCTCGTCATAGTTATGGTCTTCAAGTAATTTTAAGGACTCTATTTCTGAAATTTTACTGTAAGTAGAATTATTAATAATTAAAGAAGGGTTATCCATTCTTTTAATTGTATTGCCCTGAATAAGATCAAGTCTAAATGGGTGCGTTTTCATCCTTATTGCATTATTTATAATTTTTTGAAATTTTTTTGAAATTTTAAACTTATGCAATTTTCTGGCTATATTACCATTTAAATCCATAAAGTCATCAAGTATTATCCATAAACCTATTCTTTCATTTTCAAATGAAGGTTTATAACTTTCTAAAAAATGAAATTTTTTTTTAGATATATTTGGAGATAATATTTGATAAGCAAATTTTTTTGTACCATGTATTTTTGTTTTATAAAATTTTGTTCTTTCACCCCAACAATTCGGTTCATTTTTTGGAGGTGTTGTTTTCTTTTTAGGTGTATCTATTTTAAATCTCGATGAACTATTTGTTTTAGAATTATGTAATATCCAAGTTTTCCAAGAATGTGAGTATTTAGATAAAATGACTTCTGGGTTGATCATAAATGAGTGATCGAGTTTATTTTTACCAGTAATATAATTAAATTTATCACCGAATTTCTTTGGATCAGGAATGGAAAACTGCTTAGAGTAAAATTCGAAAGGTCCCGCTGATTGCTTTTTGAATAATTTATTTAAAAGCAGTTGATCATCTTTTTCCATTAAATTAAAAATTTGTTGAGATTCTTTTTGAAGTTTAAGCATATCACCTATTTTTTTTATAATAAGTGATATTCGATATAATTTAGAGACGTTATTTTGATTTGATAAATAAAAAACTGGCGTATCATTGCTATCTAAAATTATGGCTAAATTATTTGAAGACAAAGAGACTCGACATTCTCTATCCAAACAGTCTATTGGTGAATACTCTACAATTTTACCATTTAAAATATTAATCATATTTTGAAATTTATTTTTATCCCAGTTTTCTCTTAGCAAAAAAGTTGTATTAAAATTTACATATCCATAATTATCAACTAAGTTGTAAAGTTTATTGTTGTAAGTAATAGTCTTCATTATATCATTGTCGTCATGTTGAGGAGTTCTTGAGTCGTTTATTACTGAATCATTACGGCCCCGGTTAGCACTCCGGCCTCGGCTAGCAATCGTAGCATTATGTCTCCGACCGCGAATCATGGTTAAATTCGGTTTACTAGGAGATGGATCACATAAACTATTATCACCAAAGTGGTATTGAATATATGCATATCCATTTGAGTCAAAAAATGAATAATCACAAGCGTGTTTATCTCTATTTTTTTGAAAAGAATTATATTTATTTACTTTATTTAACCTCAACTTTTTTAAGTCTGAAGACTTTGAACCTGCTGCTGAACTGTATTCGGTTGTTATGCCAAAATCAAAAGAATTATCAAATTCGCATATAGAATTTGGTTTCTTCCAAATATATAGTTTACACTTTTTTTCGTCTTCAATTCTTTCACATCTATATTTTAAAATATAATTTTCAATAGTAGTTAGTTCTTTGAAATCTAAATTTTTCAAATCATAAACATATAGGTGTAATTTATTATCCCCAAACTTATCCCAAAACGACACAATAAAGTTTAAGCAATATATGTTATCATTTATTCTTTTTTGATCACAAACATGTAGTTTAATATCTTCTTTTCCATCCAAAGCTTTTCCATGTTTTAACCACTCAGGGCTACCGCTTAATTGCTCAGCTAATGCGAGATTATTGATTACTAAATATCCAAGAATTAGGATAAAAATTTTTTTATACATTTTATTTACTTTCAAATAAGAATTATTATTATTATTATTATTATTATTATTATTATTAAATTACCTTGTAAAGCCTTGAAATAATTTAGTTTTGTTGTTTTCATTGTCGATTATATACCATTCGTCATTGATGTTTTCTATATATAAGCTACCATTTTTTTGTAGCAATATTTTTTGTAAGTCTATAGTTATATTATACTCTTTTGATTTTTCATCAACTAGTCTAAAAGAGGGGATTGGGTCAATCATATACTTATAAAAACTAAAACAATTCTGAGTTTCTGAGCATATAATTTTTTCTATCATTAGCTTGCTTTCACTTGTTAGTTCATTGTATAGCTTGAAAGCTTCTTTCTGCTTACTAAGCATTTCTTTAAAGTCTTGGCTAACTGTATGTGTTTCATTTTCTTTAATAAGTGGAACTACTGTAATAGAAGAAGAAAGAAATTTTCTAACTAGATTTGGGAAAACTAGTTTTCCAATAGGAGAGAATATATCAGTAGTAATTTCCCATAAAATTATATAATCTCCTTTGGTATTCATCGTAAATTTATATTCATTTTTTTTATTATTAAAAATGCATTGAATATAATCTATAGAATCAGTATCAAAAATATTTGTTATATATAGCTTCGAATTTGGATTTATTGAGACTTTTTGATTTGATTTTATCATATATTTATTACTACTAGAATTATTATTGGAATTAAAGAATATTCCTGCTTGATTGGGTGCAATTATTTCTGGCAGCGGTCTTTTTGGAACGATTGTATTGAGTGGATCCATCGAATTTATAGGCGCCATAGGTTTCTTTGAACCACTAGAAATTGAAGATCTAATAGGATTTTCCGGCGTGGAGCTATCGCAATTAGCATCATTGCCAAAATTATACTGGAAAAAGGCATAACCCTCCGAATCAAAGAAGACCTGATTGCATATTTTATCGCTGTCTGACAAGTTCTTTTCCTCTATTTTTATGTCTTTTAACTTATTCTTTATAAAAAAATTTTCATCTTTTCGTTTTAGTAAATATATAACAAATTCATTTTCTTCTGTATATGCTAAATCTCTTGTCTTTGACCAAATATAAAATTTATACAATGATTCATCATCGTTACATTTAATGAATCTATTATTTTCTAGTTTCCAGTATGTAAAATCAGTATCTTTAATCGTTCTCACTAAAAATGATATTTCCAAAACATTCTTTTCTTTTTCATTTATGTATACTGGTTTTCCTTTAAATTCAAATTCAATTCGGTCGCTATCGTTTATACTATTGAACATTTTTTTTAATTTATTTGGATCATTAATAAGCATATCAGAATAAACATTGTGAATATTAAAAGTACAGATAAATAGCAATATTGTTATTCTTCTTGCTAAAATATTCAAAACAGAATAAATGTTAAAATTTTGCATAGAAAAGTCCATAAGCTTTTGTTTTTCTTTGTACTAAATCTTCATATATAGAAGAATCACTTCTTAATTCAATAGTTGAAACTCTTTTACCTTCTCTTGAATTAGTCCAAAATTGCTTGCCACGAAGTTGATTCAAAACCTGAGCATCAATGTCACCCGCTTTAACAGCTTTTTCAATCGTCGTTAAAAGTTGCTTTGTTTTTTCATATGACATGATTCTCATTCCCTTATTTCTACTCTGCCCAATTACATCTGAGAAATTAACTTTGTTAGTAAAAAAATACCATTTTTCTCTTCTTTCATAATCTAGGATAATTTTTGATAAATCGTTATAGACAAGACCAGGTAAACATTTTATCCTAGGCCAGTTTTGAAAATATGGGCTAAAAGTCATCTTTTCCAAAAATGATTCATAGCCTTCACAAAAATCAAGATATTCCTGATAAACTGAATTTTCATAGACACTTTTGTCGCTCTTCCGTACTTGTGGCATTAAGCTTCCTACAACAACTTCCCAATAATAATTTTTACTTACATCAAGAATTTCATTTAATTTGGGAATAAAACGATATTCATCCTGACATGATTTACAATTAATTTTTAATGCCATTGCAAGTGAATAATGCCTTGAGTCTGTACCTTCAATCATTTTTATTCTTAATGCCGGGAATGCATACCCTTTAATCATAGGTCTTGTTACTCTGTATGTTGTTTCTTCTGTATGAAAAGGACCCATGTTCGTACTTGTTGATTTACCCTTGTGAACAGTGGGGCAGGCTGTTTCGATAATGCTTTCATATTTTTCTTTAATATGTTTCTTTAATACTTCCAATTGTAGTTCTTCTGTTTTATCAATTACAGAAAAAACGATTATTTCCTTATTTTTTTTATGTTCTTGCAATTTTGAAAGGATAGTACCTATCACTTCTCTAATTTTTTTCTCATATTGTTTCTTAATAGTTTCTTTTAATCGATCAATTTCCTCTTGATTGCTGCGAACAGAAGTTTGATTGCGAACTGAAATTGGTAAAAGAGGTTTTGGACTTTCTATCTTTAACAACTTTTTCATTTTTTTATCAAGATCTCTAATCTTTTTGTTATTCTGAGAAATATTCCTTTTTTTATTAGTCAATCTTTGTTCAAAATCTTTTTTTAACGATGAGTATGTTTTTACCATTTGGACGTTATCCATGATTACGTCTTTGATAAATCTTTGAATCTTTTCTTTTTGTTTAGATATGTCTAATATTTCTTTGGATTGATCTTTTAATAAGCTGTAAACATTCTGTAGTTCATCACAATTAATACAAATATAGTCTTTTTGTTCTTCTCGATATGAAAGTTGAACATCATCAGAGCCAAGAAGTATAAATGATTTCGCACGCAATTCTTCTATAGATTCTATATCTTCACCTTTATGTCTTTGATTCTTAGGTGACTCTATCATTAAATATTTTTGAATCTTTGCTCTACATCCTGAACTTGGCTTAAAAGAGATACCATCCGTCGATGCTTTTTCAATAATAACCTCATACTTGTCTTCCAGGACTACTTTAGCAAAATTATCTTGAACTTGAATTTGCTTGGTCACATAATGCTTAACTTTATTTTTTTTTAATTCTCTTTCAACTAGCTGGTCAGCGTACTCATTGATTATCTTTTCATTTTTATTTGTACTTCTTTCATTTGCATAAATAAAAGTTAAGTAAGTATTAGATAAGGATCTAATTCTTTCTCCAAATATTCTTTTTAATTCAGCAACCTCAGATTGATATTGAAGCGATTGTTTAATTAGAATTTCCCATTCCGCCAAATTTTTTAGAAAACTGGTAAGTTTAACACTTTCTTTGTTATATTTCTCAAATAACTCCATCTCTTTTTCACTATATTTATCTCTTATTTCTCTTATCTTTTTTTCATAGCATCGTATTATAGTATCCATTTTTTTTTGAGTTTGTTCTTCATAGTAATTTATCATTTCAGGTGTTTTATCTTGATTCGCTTTGTATATTTCACTATTTGTTTCCATCACTCTGTCATTATCATATATTCCTTCTCTTGCTCCTTCTTTTATCTCGCTATCAAGCATAACTGTAATCTCTTTATATAAAGATTGAATTTGATTCTCAGAAGTAAAGTTTGTAAAGGGAATATCTACACACTGGTCTTTTCTAATCCATTTAAATTCATTTTTAGGCTTTTGAATGCCTTTTTCATTTTTGTTTGGCTTTTGATTTTGAATGCTTTTTTCATCTTTATTGGGATTTTGAATGCTTGTTTGTTCATTAATTAAATCAATGTTTTTTTGGGGAATATTACTAATTAGATTTCTAAATTCTTCAATTCTCATTTCATAATTAGTTTTTAGTACACGACCTAAACCATGAAGATTCTGCTTCTTATCATCCCTATTTTTGATAAACAAATCATGAAGTTCAATTTCTTTTGAACCCACAGTACCCTCTGAAAACATTTCGATATATTCATTAATTTTTTGTTCACATTGTTCATTATTTCCTTGTTTTTGACACGTTAGTTTGTAATATATATTTGACTTTATTTTACTTTTAATCTTGCTTACATATTCGCCTCTTAAATGCTTTAACAAATCTGACTCTTTTGTTTCTGGCTTATTATAGTTGGTAAAACTCATAGGTATTGATGTTGAAAAAAAATGATACACTTTCGAATCTTCTTTAAACTTTTCACAATTATTTGGATTTGTATCTATCCAACATGGTTGTTTATTATTAGTCATGATCTTTTTATTATTTATTAAAGTTTTATTTTCAATATCTGCTTTCTTATCATCATTTTTTTCTATTAATTTTTTTTCAGGATTATTTTTTACATTATCAGCCTTTCTATCCAGATTGTTAGCTGAACATGCTAGAATCATAATCAAACAAGCTGTTATTATTACTCTAAAATAGTATCTCATATTTTTTCCTTGAAATTATCATAACGTTTTATTTTATATGATCTAAATAAGTTTATAGTATAATGATGATTTTGTCAACAATATTCTATTTATTCTACAAAAAAATGTTATTTATAATTACAGTTGAACTTGATGGCGAACTTTCCACAACATCGGTCATGTCGGATGGGAAAAAAAAGGGGACGTCTATGATTTTATGCTTTTTTTTGAAATTTTCAGCATCTTGCCGGTAAAAGCATAAAATCATAGACGTCCCCTTTTTGGCCCGCCTGGGGTTGAAACCGGTTGAAACCCCAGGCGGTCGTGGATTTGCCGAAGGGAAAAAAAGGGGACGGGGAAAAAAAGGGGACGTCTATGATTTTATGCTTTTCTCTAACGCATTTAGAATTTTCTGCAAGAGATTTAAACTTTTCGCCTAAGAGCAGAGAAAGGTTAACATTTTTTTCTGTTGATTTCCAAAGATTTATAGACCTTTCTTCGCTCGGAGACGCACAGCCGTATGTCACTACAGATGCTCGTATCAATTTAAATCTTAAAAACTTAAAAAAGTGTTAACTACTTAAACATTCCGGGGACACCTTACTTAGGAATGCTCTGAACTTCCCCATATATCTTGAACATATAATTGTTTGGCACGAAGAGACGTAGCATGCTTCGTCTCTACAGAACAAAAACCCCGATGAACATTTTTTAAAATGGGGAAGTTATTTTCAGAGATTTCCTTATTAATAAATACGTAAGGTGACATGAGGTTATTTCTTTATTATCTTCACAAAGTCATCAACCAGTTTCCATAATAAAAACAGACTGGTATTATTAAGGAGGTAAGCAATGATTGAATTCAAAACCGGGAAATAAAAGGGACGGGAAATAAAAGGGAAATAAAAGGGACGTCTATGATTTTATGCTTTTCTTTGAAATTTTCAGCATCTTGCCGATAAAAGCATAAAATCATAGACGTCCCTTTTTTGGCTGCATGTCATGTTGCTGGTTTAGCAATTTTATCAATTCCTTATGAAATAAAACAAAAAGAAATGATTGATCAGTCTCATATTTCAGTTTCATCATTTTCATATCCTGCCGCAGATGGACATTATACCATTCGTGTTTTTAATGAAGATGCCCAATATCAAATGCCTGGCGCAATAAGCTTTATCAATGATCGAAAGAAATTAAAAGCCATCATCGTCTGTGCCCAAAGCAATGATTATTTAATGTTATTCTGAAAGTTTTGCAAAATATCTTAAACCTCCTGAAGATAAATATCGTTTGATTATTACCAGTGCGCAAAAGGAAGCCTTTTTTTTATAATTTATAACAGAGGGTTGAAATCTTTTTCATTTATTTTCTGGTCAGGGATTATGATTGATGGCAACGTTTACAATGCATTCAATATTGCCAGAGAAGTGTTTTATGGCTCAGATGATGAAACGTATTG
>Ga0272440_1002279_pt1 | contig 15086 bp, 13 predicted proteins | sample SSMMMBAug17_FD_192440 | JGI IMG/M metagenome (GOLD analysis project Ga0272440, IMG submission 192440) | Marine sediment archaeal communities from Little Sippewissett salt marsh, Falmouth, MA, United States - SSM-MMB-Aug17 | ecosystem: Environmental > Aquatic > Marine > Wetlands > Sediment ... | reverse complement strand
CAATTACGTCAGTCTAATCTTTGAAAATAAGTACAAAGTTTGATATACATTCATGTCTCAACAGTTGGAGTTGGGATCAGTTCAAACCATATTGGTTATCTTCGTAAACTTGGGACGTAGGGAACTGTAACTTAATTTAATTATTGATATCGATTTTACTTTACAATATTATTCATGGGGTTGATTTGCAGAGCAACCAATGCTGAGCAAATACGAGAAGTGTAATAGGGTTATATTTTTAATTATGAGTTATGAAAAATTTATCAAAGTACTATGTTTTATTGTAAATATACTTCAAATAGTATTCATGCATCCGCACACCACTTTTGCGCTAAATAAATGCAAGATAGCAGGAAACATATATTATCAATTAGAAAAGAATATAGATGAAAAAGGTCTAATATATAATTTGCATTTTAAAGAAGGTTGCAAGTTGCTGAATAGTAATAATAGCTTTCTTTTTCCTTACTTAGAGGTTGTTATTAAATATGATGATTACGATGATAAGTTTAATAATGCTTTTGAGATTAACCCTTGCATAGAATTCCACTATGATGTGTTGTCAATTGGTTCAAAATATTCTTTCGGTTATTATTTGCCACGAGCACAAACGGATTCAAGTTCCATAAATAAAAAAATATATGACAATATGGAAATATATGTATCATATTGGTGTCAATTTAAAAGATCTTATACGAACAAACTCAGTTTAGTCATGGAAGAGTTCTTTAATTGTAGTTATAGAGTAGAAGATAATGATATTATAAAAAAAAATAATTTAACATTTGATTATTGCATTGAACTTGGATTACAGTATCCTTTAAATAGATTTGCATATATTAAACCAATATATAAATTTGATTTAAGCGTTGATAAAAAGGGGTTACCATGGAACAATATTCTGACACATTCATTTGGTTTTAAGTTTATGACTTCTAAAAAAAAATATAGTTTGTCATTTCTTTGTTTTAGTAAATTATATACTACTAATGCTTATTTTATAAATATTGAAAATCAAAATTGGGACTATGACAAAGATGAGTTGGATTATAGAGGTGTAAAAATATTATTATCATATTTTAATGAATGGTGATAGCTTGTTCTTCATCTTTTAAACAATCGATGAAAAAGCTAATTTTTCTATCAAGGCCGTCAATTTGAATATCGTAGTTACCACAAAATCCACGAAAACTTAGCGTGCCATTATTGTCTGTTTTTGATCTAAGATTTGTCCACCATTGGTTCTTGATAAGATTATATAAGGTACGAAAAGCAGGTTTTGTTGAAAAGTCTGATCGTACCAATCCTCCCGGTGCTCCCATCCATGCATTTCTATCACAAAAGTCCCACCAAGTAATGGCTTCTACTGATGGATGACTAAATAAGATGGTATAAAATTTTTTAAGATATTCAGACTGATTTTTTTCTCCAAGAAAAGTACTGTGCCAAGGGAGGTTTTTTTGTGGATATTTTTCATTGATTATCTTATGTTTACCACTCAAAACTGTTACTTCAGTGAAATGAACTGGTCGTCCAAGTGTGGCATAACAATCAGCAATATTCCAAACATCTATTATATCCCAATTACGCATATGCATATGGCTTTGAATGCCTACAGCTTGAAACTGTCCATCATTCTTAATTATGTCAGAAAGAAATTTATAATATGAATGAATATACGTGTTATTTGGTTTTAGAAATGCCTGAAATGTTCTGAATGGTTTCGATATGCCTTCATAGATCCAGTAACCTGACTTTACATTATAGTCATTAATAATGCATTTTGCTTCACAATTTGTGCTGTTAACCCATTCTAAAGAGAGCAAAGCGGCATTGATATTTCCAATAGCATTTTCCCATTTTGCAATAGGTGTATCATAAAACCATGCGATTGTGGCTTCATTAATAACATCCCACCATGTTATGTCTTTATCAAATTCTTTAATAACTGTTTTCACCCATTTTTCTAAAATAGGTTGTAATAGATTTTTATCATCAGGAAGCCAGTCTGGGTTACATAGAGGAATATGATATAATAAGGGATGTCCTTTCGTAACGACTCCTCTTTTCCTACACCAGCTTGTTATTCTTTTGATTCTGTCTTTTTGATTCTGAGATTCAGTTGGACTATAAATTCCCATATAGAATGGAATTGTTGCATAATTAAAGAGTTTTGACCATAACTCAAAAAATTTTTCGTTTTCTTCTGAGCGTTGGAAAGCGTCAAACATAAAAAGATTACATCCAAATAAAAACTGGTGATTTGTCATTTGTATCTTAACAGTTTGTCCTATACATGGTTTATTAAATTTATCCAATACAGTAATTGTTATACGCCGTTTGCGATACTTCTCAATTCTTTTTTCTGATCCTGCTAATAAATTTTTTGTGTTACCTTCTTTGGGACAATTTTTAGGAATACATGCAATAATCAATATCAACGAAAAGGCCAATATCGTTTTCTGAATATCTCTTTTGGGGTTAATATTTGTTAAAAACATTAGATAATATCAATAATAAAGATTTAAGGTGTTTCATTTAATTGATATACAATTATCAATTAACTCAAAGATATGCATAAAGAAATAAATCCGCAGTCCAATGCATTAGAATGTTCAAAGTAACATAACATATCAATATGAGTCAATTACATATTTAAGATATATTATAAAATTACATCAATATTATAAAATTATAGATAAATTATAAAATATAATATTAATTATTATATTATTTCTTGAATTTTAGCTTAAAATCATATATTATCAATTATTATATATTAATAATTGAATACTGTTATAGCCGTATGACTTGATACAAGAATTTCGATAAATATTAATTAATTTATTAAATTTCAGCAACTTTTGTTGTACTGGAGCAAGTACATAATTCTAAAATGAGTTGTTAAAAAGATGAAAAAAATATTCAAGCTGAAACCATACAACTTTTTGAAAATAATTGTATCAAGTCATATGACTATAACAATAATACAGACTAAGTATAGGGATAAAAAATGTCACTAAAACAAATGGTTTTAACTTTTTCTGAGAAAGATTTGTTTAGAATTAAGGAAAAATGTACGACTAAAGAAAAGAGAAGTTTAACAGCACAACTAAGAAGTCTACTTGAACAAATACCTAATGATATTGAATTATTAAAATATTTTAAATGGAAGTATCATACCAGTTATAATAAGCCCAAAAAAGCTTTTGTAAAAACAGCAATTAAACTACCAGAAGATGAGTACTGGGTAACAGTTGAAAAAGCATCAAAATCATACTTGACTCCAGTAGATTTCTGTTCCTTTATTATGGTGTTATGGGAAATCGGCGGGCTTGGATATACACTATTAGACCCAACACCTCAAAGTGCAGCTGGAAATACATCGGATTATTTTTTTAAAACAGGTAATATTAAACTTTCGTATAATTGGAATCAAGATGGTGTTGAAATCACATGGGATTCACTTTACTTCGTCAAAGGAGAACTATGGTTGATTTTTTTGCATCCTGATACAGATAAATTTTTGAGTGAAATATTACTGGGTTCAAAGCAGGCTGGAAAAAAGACATATAGCAGTCAGAAAATCGGATTTTCCCCTTCCAATTTAAAACCTTCTATTAAATTAATCGTAAAAAGTGAGTCATAAATGGGTGTTATTCGTTTTGTTTATCCAAATTTCATAGATGATCATTTTCATGGGGGTGTTAGGTTAACCGCTCAAAAAAATGTTGAACCGATCAAATTTAATTGCCCCTACAAAAGTTTTAAAATATTGAAACTAATGGACGAAGATGGTACTTTAAAAAATGATAATGCTGAGATAGCTGACAAGTATATAAGTGACGAACATTTCGAAAGACCAATTATTCATGAATATAAAGATGAAGACTATTATGGGTATTTTGGGGATTCAAGCCAACTTGCTAAACTTCTCGTTTTAATTAATTGTGCAATACCATTAAAAAATAAAATTCATTCAATGGGCGAGATGGATATTTGGTGTACAGGTGGAGTTAAGTTAATTTTTCGTTTTGGTTCATTTATTTGTACCAGTATCAAAACAGTTGACTCAGAATTATTTGCCAAAAAGTTGGAAGCATTTACTAAATCGAGCGATAACATATTCCTTGTTCCACAAGCAAATATCAATGATCCATCAATAGTGGCTTCAATACAACAAAATAACATTGCTATTTTATCATTAAAACAATTTATCTCTAAGCCCCCCAACAAAAGATTCCTTACTAAAACAATAATTAAATTAAAGCCATATGAGTTAACCAAACTACTTTGGTTGTTTTATGATTTACCTGAAATAAAACGAATCAAAAAAACGTTATCTATTTTAATTGTATCAGCATGCCTTTTTTGCATTCCTATTTTTACATGTTACATTTTGTCAACTAAAATTTTTGATTGCCCAAAAAAGTTTATGCATATCTGCAGTAAAGAATGGATAACTTACAATAAAAAAATGGAAGTTAATTTCAATAAATCACAAGAAAAAATTAATATATTTACATATCAAAAAATGAAGACCGGAATAGGTTTTCTTGCGTTAAGAAACAATAAAACAAAAAAAGTAATGAACGATATTCAGGGAAAAATTCTTCAGTTAACAATACAAGGGGCAGAGAACTGTGACTTAGATATGAATAAATTGTTTAAGTTTCAGGTTAATGATAACCCCATAAAACCATTAGAAAAAGACCGTATTAATACCCAAAGTGATGAATTCTATATTTTTTCAGGCAATGGAACTGTACATTTTAGAATTCCGAATTTGACTATAAACAAAATTGAATTTGTCTTTTGGAATTGTAGTTTAAATAATTTATCTTTATTTAGTAAAATTATTGATTCAAAGATAGTAAATATTGGCGATTTGAAATAGTTTTCAATATTTCTCGCATATTACCCAATAAACTACATATTCTATGTAAAATTAAACATATAAATATTTTAATTTTATTTTTTACGCCTTTAATATGATAATAGTCCATTATTGTCTGTGCAAATTGATATTGCATTTTTATAGCAGGTACATTGAAAAAGCATTCCAATAATCTAAACACTATAATTTGATATTTAGAACTTAAATACTTTTGTAAAACAGGATGATCCTTGTGATATAAATAGACAAGTAAATTTCCTCTACCATATGTGTATTGCTGTTTTAAAAAAACTTTCATTAAAGAAGATCGATAGTGATGAACAATTATATTCCTATCAAACACAAATCTATAGTTATTTTTGAATAACCTCCAAAAAAACTCTAGATCCTCACCTCCTGCGTAGGGAATTGTTTCATCAAAAGAAAATTTTTCAAAAATTTTCTTCTTTAGAGACACATTGCATGTTGGAAAATATATAGTTTCAATATTATTGCTAATTTTACATTGTATACCGAGGTTACTTAAATATTGTCCTGTAATAATTTTCATACTACTTAAAGAAGGAAAAGTTTCACCACCCACAACCACAATATCAGGGTTTTGATTGTGCACATCAACCATTTTTTCGATCCAATTATTTTCTAAAATACAATCATCATCTGTCAAGCCAATTATTTCTCCGCAAGCGTGTTTTATCCCATAATTTCTAGCAGCCGCAGGCCCCTTATTTGGAATTAGATTATAGACTTTGAGGTTATTATTCTTTTTTTGGTAGTGTTCTAAAAGTTTAGATGACTCTTTGCAATATCCATCAATAATGACAACAACCTCAAAATTATTTTTTGGAAATTTAGAAGAAAACACAGACTCAATACACAGTTTAAGTCTTTTGGGTCTATTATGGGTTGGAATAATTAATGAAAATTTCATATTTTTTTACCAATCAGTTTGTATATGTTCGTTTATTAAGTTAATCCATATTAATTTTGGATCGATCTGATTTTAAACCATTATAATTTCTATTTAAGACCCATTCATCAAACATAGCATCAAATGCACTAAACGAATATAGTAAATATTGATATGGAACCAGCACAACAACAAATGGTAGCATCCAAAATTTTTTCGCCAAGATTAATCCTGTTGCATTAAATATTAGGTAAGGTATAAGAGATAAAAAGTAAATATTCGCAGTTACTGGAGGGTTGATTATATTAAAGAAGCCAAAAAGAAAAAAGAAGTTAAAGATATAATAACCCGTCAAAGTAACTGGAATAGCTCCAAATGAGATGAAATCAATTTTTTGGGATAGATTGATATTTTTTGACTTAAGCATATTGTTAAATTGTGTCTTTACACCAATCCACGTTCCTCTCATCCATCTGTATCTTTGCTTAAAAAAATCTGGAATTGTTTCAGGCCCCAGCTCTTGTGTACAAATATCATTACAAAATATTAATTTATAACCACATTGGTGAAGCCTATAACTCATTTCCCAATCTTCTGTTGGAATACTATTGTTAAATGGGCCAGCTGCCATCAAAGCACTGTATCTAAAAATACCGCCCGATCCGAGAAATATGCTTGTTTTTCGTGCCGGGTAAAATACGTTTTGTAATATATGATATTCACCCTCTGTTATTTTTGCGAGGAAAGAATTTTTTCCGTTACGAATACGACTCTTTCCTTGAACAAGAGCGATATCAGGGTCTTTAAAAAATGATAAACCATTTTTTAAAAAATTTTTCGAAATATGATGATCTGCATCAAGAATAAGGACATATTCTGTTGAAATTTTTGTTAGCACCATATTAAGCGCAGAGGCCTTACCGGGTTTTGTATCATTTTTTATTATAGTTAATGGATGTTTTTTTGAGTACTCTGTTATCACCTCCATTGTATTGTCAGTTGAATGGTCGTCGACAACAATGACATTTAGATTGCTTATCGGATAATCTAAATTAAAGACTTTGTCTAACGAACTGCAAATACATTTGCTTTCGTTCTTCACGGGAAATATAACTGATATTTTGGGATAAGTGTCACCCCCATATATATGCTTTGCGTTTCGATGTTTCATTTTTTTGCATAATATTGTAATTACTGAAAGAATAAAATTTATACTAAACAAAACGAGTAAGCTAAAGCTCATAATAATTATTATATTTCTTGTTGTGTGAAAAAAAGTACATGTAAATAAAGTCATACTGATAATAAAGGATTTACAATTTGGTTTTTTTATAAAACGCGAGATAAATTGAGGTAAAAGGTTTATGAAAAATAAGACAATCGCCCCAAAACTTAACGCCAGGACATAAGTATTAAAAATAAATAAAATCGCTCTAAAAATATCAATATTTACAAAAAAAGTATTGATCATATTCATACCTCCTTTCAACCGAATCTTTAATATATAAAAATAGGGAATTTATTGTTATCGACATCATAGAAGGATCAAAAAAAAATTGGGGTTTTAAATGGTTATGCCGCAAAGGAACTGACTAAAATTTTGCCCCTTCTATGCTGTCGATAACAATAGTTTTCAAAATTTCCTAATCGTTTTTGTAAAAAGGTTTTTATCCATTACCTGTGGATCGCAAGAACAATATTCAAAAGGACAAATGGTTAACTTATCAGAAACTTTAAACCCTTCGTTAATATGACCTAATTTCTTATATATTTGATAACATGGATGGATATCACCTGATGGATAGATAACAAAAAAATTTACGCCAACCGGACATGGTTGTCCTTTGGTCTTTCTAATAAAAGAAAAATTGTTACTATCTAATTCTAGCTGATTTAAATCTTGATGTTTATATGACAATGGATATTTTTTTCCATTGTAATAACCAATAAATGGTTGTGAAATTAAATCAATATTGTATGTTTTTAAAATTTTTTTATATTGAAATATTTTTTTTATAATAGGTGGAAAAGCTATCGTTAGTGCTGTAATATGAAATTTTTTTTCTTTAAAATATAAGAAATTTTCAATATATTGATCAATAAGTTTTTTCTTCTCAAGCTCTATTATATGAAATGCCGCACGAATATCATTTACTCTTTTTGGATCTATTGTATCGCAAAATATTTGCGCATTCTGCTTGACGGTTAAATTGCTTTCAATATCAATATAATGTTTCTGTGTTATTTCTTTGCATAGACGAACAAAATTATTAAATAAAAAAGGTTCACCGCCTGTAAGTCTTACTCTTAAAGTTTTACCGAGATTATTTAAAACATATAAAACTTTAGGTATATCTATTTCAGTATTTTGTATAAATGGGATATATTGTTTACTTTTTCTATGCCATTTTCGATTATGTAACCATTTTCCTAAAGATGTTGTGTCAAATGAATTAATATGTCTTGATGCTTCATTTTTGTTAATACAATAAAGGCAGTCCAAAGTACAATTTAAAGTCAATCCCCAATTTAATACCATATCATATTGTTTTTCTGTGTGTTCTTTTGACAATATGTGTTTCCTTAATTTATGTGGTTATATTATTTTTGGTTATAAATAGCCTCAATGACGGTTTCAATATTGATCGAACTTAAATTGATATCTTTGATAGCAAAATTTTGAAGCAGATAAATGATAGTTTCTTTATAACTATATTTTGTAACATCTAAATCAAATTTTATTGTATTATTCATTGTTTGATTTAAATTCCACATTTTCACAACTTTATTTTTATCAGCCTTATTAAAAAATGTTATTTCAACTTTTTTTTTGGAAGATAACATTCTTAGTTTTTCTAATGTGCCATTGTATATAACCGAACCATTATTCAAAACAGTAATTTCGTCACATAAATTTTCTATTTCATATAAATCATGTGTGGATATAATAAAGGTCGTATTTCTATCTTTATTGACTTTTTTTATCATATTTCGTATTGATTGCTTAGCAGTAACATCTATGCCGATAGTGGGTTCATCTAGGTACACAATCTTTGGGTTATGTAATAAAGCGCAAACAAGTTCACATTTCATCCTTTCCCCTAAAGAAAGATTTCTGACTGGTTTTGTTATAACATCTTTAATATTCAATAAATTGGTAAAATACTTCAATGTATCTTTGTAGGAATCTATGGGAATAGTATACATTTTTCTATAATAGCTATAAGTATCAATTGCTGGAAGTTCCCATATTAATTGAGATTTTTGTCCAAATAACACACCAATATTATTTACGTATTTAATTCTGTCACTCCATGGATTCAGCCCCATGATATTAATACTTCCACTAGTTGGAAATAAAATACCCGTTAACATTTTTATTAATGTTGATTTTCCAGCTCCGTTTGGACCAATAAGTCCTCTAATTGTTCCTTGTATTATTCCAAGATTTATTTCTTTTGCAGCGTTAACATAGTCGTATTGTCGAAAAAATAATGAGGATAAGGCAGATAACATTCCTTCACGATCTCTAATATGAACTTTAAATACTTTGCTTAGTTTTTTTGCTTCAATAATATAATTATCATTATTCATTTTAACCTCCTGCGCCAGTATATTTTTTTATTGTAAAATTCCATGCTATCAACGATAAAATGAACATTAAAATGCTTGAAATACAAGCGTAAATGGAGATTATATTTAATTTACCCAAAAATGTCTGTGATGGATAGTATGTCCAAATCGCTAAAGGAAAAAAGATAAGGTATATGGTTTTAAACAGTCCACTATAGATTTCTGCTGGAAAGTGAGCAAGAGAGATGAGTCTATCTTTAATTTCAAAAAGGTTAAAAATATATATTAATATAAAGCTAATACACAAAAAAAAGATCATTATTGATAAATAAAATAAGATTCCAATAAAAAAAAATGTCCAAAACAAAAGTATTTGAATAAAACCAATTATTAAATTTAACTTAATTAGTGCATAAATGCTTAAAATGATTCCAGCTAAAATCGTTCCGATTGAGTAATAATTGAATCCACCTGCAAAAATCAGCAATAATGCAGGATATGGTTTTAATAAGAATAACTCAAAATGTCCATAAATGATCATTGGGGTAATTCTATATCTTATACTACCAAATAACGTTAAAATAATACCATTCCAAAATAGCAAAATTGACTGGAACAAAATTATTTCATCAAAAGTCCAACCTGGATACCCTCTGGTATTATGATAGATCAAAAATTGAAACAATGGCGTAAAAAGAGTGCTTATTAGGTTAATACAAATGCCTAATACAAAATCTGTTTTAAATTCAGTCCCGCGTGCGAATATAATTTTACTATACTCAATATATAAAGATAAATATTTGATTATATATTTCAAAATTAACCCCCTGCTGAACAAAACCTTTTAAGCATTAGTTTCCAAAGAAATGTGCATAGAAGTAAAATCAATACAATCCAAATTAGCATAATGACAATTGTTTCAATGAAAACTGAAATACCTTGATAGCCTTCTTTATTGATAAAAAAATTTGAGGGAACGTAATAAAAAAATTTAAATGGTAGATAAAATATAATTTTTTGTACAGTTTTTGGAAAAAAATCAATTGGTAAAAATGCGCCACCTAACAATACAATAAGAATATTTTTAATATCTGTAAAAGCTCTTGCACTCTTAAAATCAAATGCTAAAGTACCAATGAAAAAATTTATTAAAAAGAATAAATGAAATGATAATGCTGAGATTATTATAAATTTTATGAACACGATAATTGATAAAAAGTCAGGTGGTATAATATATATGAATATAACAAAAGTTGGTAAAAACTCTGTTGTAAAGACAACAGGTTTTGAAGAAATCGCTTTAGCATATTCCCATTTAAGTAAACCAATTGGTTTTAATAGACGAAGTGCTAACTCCCCAGAAATAATTCCCTCAGATATTGAGTTTTCGGGATTGCAGTATATTAATCGTGAAATAAAAAAGGTTGAACCAATATACCATACCATTTGAGAAAAACTGTATCCAACGATTGTTTGTGATTGATTATATGAATATATAGATTTAAAAATAATGATATTAAATATAAATATAACAACATTTAATGATACTGATATAACGAATGACTTACAGTAAAATAAGCTTATTTTTAAATTTATAATAACACTATCAAAAAACATTTTATTTCCTTCTACAAATCACTGTGTTTATTTTCGAAAAGAATAGTAAAGCTTTATATAAGACTTTAGATATATAAAAGAATAAATAATTTATTAGTATTCCTGAAAAGGAATGTGACTTTTCTTTGTCGATTAAATCTAATGGATTAATTATTTGTACTCCTTTAATAGGAAGAAATTCTTCATCACCATAAACCTGTAAATAGCTATGATTTATACCATCACAAACATAGTAAAATTTGCACTTTTTGCATGACTGTATTTTTGTAAAAACAGAACTGAAGTATTCATTTAGCATAGCGATGTGAACTAAGATTTCTAAAGGAATCTTAGTTAATTGAAGATAATTAAATTTTTTGAAATTATCAAAAAGGGCTAAAAAATATTCTAATTTTTTATAGTTCAACCTTAACTGAACATTATAATTCCAGTCATAGGGATTAATAAAAAATGTAAAAATACTGTCTGTGCAGTTAACCTTATCTTGATTAATACATAATGGCATGAATTTCCACGAAGAATTTATGTCATGTTTTTCAAGTACATCAATTGCTTTTATGAGATATGGGCTGATTTCAGTATATTTTACAACATAGTCATTATAGTTTATACTTGCATCATTAATTGGATTCATTACTAAAAATGTAACAGCAGTATTTTTCCCCTTTATTTTTCTGACTAAATTTGCAAACTTAGGAAGTGTTTTGTAATTAGATTTATTAATAACATGGTTAATTGAATAAGTATGATTTCTTTTTTTGATGATTTCTATAGATTTTAATACATCCTGAAAAGCACCTTTTCGTCCTGTTAAACTATCATGTATTTCTGAGTTGTAGCCATGAATTGAAAGTACAAAAGAATCTACTCCTGATTCAATCAGTTGCGTTGTAAACATTTCATTTTTTAAAGCAATGCCATTACTAATCATGGATATATTTGTAAAACCCAGTTCAACAGCCTTTTTGAGTATTTTTATGATATCCTTATGAATTGTCGGTTCACCACCTGTAATATCAATTGACTCTATCCCATTTTTTTTATATTTAATTAGTTCATATGTTATTTCTTCAAAACTGTAATTGTCTTCTTTAACTTGTGTATAGTAATAACAAAACTTACAACTTTGGTTACATCTTCTACCGATATAAAGAGGTAGTCTATTTGTTATTGATGTTTTCGCTTTCATGCTATTACTCCTTAATTATTTACAGAAGATCTATCCATTTTTTCACCGTGATATTTTCTTTTTAGTATCCATTCATCAAACATTGCCTCAAAGGCAGCAAGAGAGTATAATGTATAAAAATATGGCACTAACACTACTACTGGCAATGTTTTGTATTTCTTTGAATATATAATCCCTTGTATATAAAAGAGAATAAAAGGAATCTGAAGAATCAAGACAGTATCTGGAAAAATAGGAAGTGTAATAAGGTTAAAATAATCAAGCCCCCAACATGTATTGATACATAAGTAACTGAGAAGCGCAAGTGGAAAGATACAAACTGAAACAAAGTCTATTTTCTTTGTAAACTGAATATTTTTGGATAAAATCATATTCGAAAAATGAGTTTCAATGCATTGCCACGTTCCTCTTAACCACCGATAACGTTGTTTATAAAAACTGTTTATTGTAACAGGAGCAAGTTCATCTGTATAACAATCCTTGCAAAAAATAGATTCAATACATTTTTGATGCATTCGAAAACTTAATTCCCAGTCTTCTGTAGCGAGTTCATTCTTAAACAAACCAGTAATTTTGAAAATATCACTTCTAAAGATAGCACTCGTTCCTAAATAAACAGGCATAGGTTTCACGTAATAAATAATTTGATGAAGACCGTGATACTCCATTTCAACTAATTTTGAGATAATTGATTGATTACCATTTCGAATAACGTTCATACCTTGAACCATTCCAACTTCTGGATTTCTGAAATATTTAACTGCTTTTTTTATAAAATCTTTTGAAATATGATGATCAGCATCCATAATCAAGACAAGCTCAGTAGTAATATTTTCCAAGACAGAATTTAATGCACTTGCCTTTCCAGCTTCATTTATATTTGAGATTACAGTAATTGAATGGTTTTCTGAATATTGTTCTAATACATCAAGAGTATTATCGGTTGAATAGTCGTTGATAACGATGACATTAATTTTATCTTGCGGATAGTCCAACTGAAAAATTTTGTCCAGTGAGCGACAAATAACGTTACTTTCATTTTTTAATGAGAAAATGATTGTAATATTCTTTAAATTTTCATTGTTTTTAATTATATATTTATTATTTTTATTTATTGATATATTTGATTTTTTCCATTTCCACTTTTCTCCTTTTCTAATTAAATAGGCTCCTCGACAAGATTCTATTAGACCCAAACAGTATATTGAAAGTATGAGTACAGATGTAATGATCATTATATTGCGTGTTAATGGAAAAAAAAATACTGATACGATTACCAATGAAATAGCTATTGCGTAGGGATTTTTCTTTTGTAGTAATCTTAAACATATGTTTGGAGTTTTAATTATAAAGTATGCTATTACCACAACAGTAAATAATGAAAGATATATTTTACAAATAAATAAAAAATATATAAAATGAGTAAGCACTACATTAGAAAAGTAATCAAAAATATCACTTAACATTTTCTTTTCCTTTTATCCTATACAATCTTTACAATATATTTGTATCGATAGGAATATTATTAAGTCTAGATTCTCCGCCCCATATTGAATATTTGATTATTCCACACTGTACACCAGTGGAATCAGTGCATTTATGAAATTTTTTCTTGGATCTTAAATTTATATAGTTATTGTTATTCCATATACTTTCAATAAAATTCATGTCAGGCTTAATATTGCCCAATTTTATCTTTCTCTGACAACAGGATACGACATCACCATTTGCCATAAAAACTGTTTGCAACCATGGGTAAGGACAAAATTTTTTTTTTACATCTGGATTGCAATCTTCTATAAAGTGTGGAAAAAATTCATCAATAGGTAAAATGAAATCATTCCAGTTATGTGTTTTTTTTAATGCTTTTCCACCAATATGTGATGGGGTTGAAACTCTCATTTCAATTTCATCACATTTTTCAATTGCTTTTTGAAAATAATAGGCTTCACTTCTTGTAAGCGCATTTTTATTTCCAAAGTGCGCTGCATCTAAACAACCAAACATGATTTCTTTGAAACCCATTTTTTCAGCCCACAGTATAATATTGATCAAATTTTTTACGTTTAACTTACTAACAACAACTGCTAATCTAATATGAAATTTATTGTTTTGAATATGTTTTTGGTATTTCATTAATAATTGTATGTTTCTGGTAATAAGGGCAATATTTGAACCCCTCCTTACTTTTTCATTAACTTCTATGCCATCAAAGGAAACATTTAACCAGACACCTTTTTCAACGAATTTTTTCATAAGTTCATCATTTTCATAACTCATATTTGAAAAAATTTTTGTAATGAACGAATACTCCGAACAAATATTCATCATCTCTGTTAAGTTTTTAGACAGTGTTGGTTCACCTCTTAAAAACAAATTGACCTCACAGCATGAATCAAAAAGCTGCTCTTTAATTGAATGAAAAACTTTTAGGTCCATTTCTTCAACTTTTCTATATTGTTTAGGTATACAATATATGCAGTTTAAGTTGCAGTCTGTCGTAGGTTCAATATAGATTTTAATGGGATGTGACTTTAGTTCTTTTTTTTTAGCTTTACATTCATTTAAATTATTTATTGCATTTTTTATTTTATTCATTGGAACCCTCTAATCATTTAAAATATGATATAAAATATTAATGATGAAATTTAATATTATTTATGAAATAAAATGTCAAGTATTTTTTATAATTTTTTTTTTCATTATGAATTTTGACAATGCTGAGAAGGCATATAAAATGTTCCCCAGATTAAAAAATAGAAATAAAAAAAATTTTCAAGTGGGGGGAATTTATCTGAGTACTATAGTCTAATCTCAATTAGATCAGTAATTTCCTCAGTATTTAAATTGATAATAATCAATAACCAATCAATCCAGCGGGCTACGCCGCTGATTTAGGT
>Ga0272440_1002277_pt1 | contig 15088 bp, 9 predicted proteins | sample SSMMMBAug17_FD_192440 | JGI IMG/M metagenome (GOLD analysis project Ga0272440, IMG submission 192440) | Marine sediment archaeal communities from Little Sippewissett salt marsh, Falmouth, MA, United States - SSM-MMB-Aug17 | ecosystem: Environmental > Aquatic > Marine > Wetlands > Sediment ... | reverse complement strand
TAACGCAAACCCGATACATTTCTTTTATGATGTTAAAATAGATATCTGTCGTTTCTCCTAAATGTTCCAATGTATGAATGAGCAATATTTCACGAATGCTATTTGTTTCCCATGGCCAAGGAAAGGCCTCTAAATCAAATTTGAATGGCGGGTTTCCAAATTTGTCAACATTAATATATCCTGATCGAATATCATTGCCGCAGCCCAGATTTAATTTTTGTAAGTTTTTCATTCAATTATTAATCCTTATTTAAAAGATATCGTAATCCATGATTTGGCCAACAAATGAATAATTGAAACGAACGATTATCATATGAATTGTCAATTTTCAACAATAATTCTGTCTTTAATTATGCTCCTCATACTTTACGTGGCTGTAAGAGCGTCACGATACGTAATTACTTACTGAAATAAAACTATTCGTGATTTTGAAAATATTAGTAATACAATATTTTTTTGAACCATGATTACATGATTACACTGAAGAAGATGAATAAGATGAATTTATAGTGTATTTATTTCATCTTATTCATCTTCTTCAGTGTAATCATGGTTCAAAAAACGAAAATGAACAAATAAATATTAAATGGGGAAAATAGTTTCAGAGCTTTCCTTAATAAAAGATTATAAGGAGATTCCAGACTGCCGCAAGAGTAATTCAATGGGACGTCCTAATAAAAAAGTCATATCAGCTTGCTGCATGCCGGTTTGTTGAAATAAGGTATAACGAAAATGGTATTCAAATTGAATCATTTGTTGCCATTGGTCCTTTAATCCTTTCGTTATGTTTTTAGATGATTGAGGGATATCCTTTAGGGAACAATTACTTTCATGATATTCAATAAGTTCTAACAAAGGGCTATCAGCAGAAAGAATATCTGTGCGGGTCAGGCGTTTTTTTTGATACACGTTTTTTAATGGTTCTGGATCTGAACATAATTGAATCTGACATTCTATCGGACGATTTTTATAAATTTTGCATGATTGTTTTTCAGGCAGATAGAAAATACAGGTATTTTTCATGACCGGTTTGATTATTTCTTGATCAAGCTTGATTAAGGTATCTGCAACATTGTCATAAATCCATTCGCCCTTACGATATGTAATTAACTGGTTTTTGGCAATGTGGCCATCTGTGATTAATGAGAGGTCATGCTGATGAAGAGCAGGACTGTTTTTTTCGCAACATGTGCCACATCGGCTGCAAATTTTTGATGGCTTTGATTTCATTTTCATTTCTCTGTTTCATCGTGTTTCTGTCCAACACATTCAGAGCTTTCCTTAGAATTTTCATGCTTCCATAAACAAAGAATCTGGTTTTCGAATTTTTCCCATCATGTCTGCGTCAATTCGTGCTTTTAAAGTACTGATCGTACTTGCCTGATTCCTTTAATTGTTGTAATCCACGATTAAAAATCTTTACCAATCGTTTATTTTCTTCTTTCTTTTTATTAAAAATAAGATGCCAGGTTGCCTCATGCATTACTTTGGGATGGTGTGTAATCAGCTTAGCCTTTTCCGGAGATATATAATTCTTTATAAAATCATATCCTGCATCCTTAATCATAGGATAAATGTTGATTCTTCCCGCCACTAATTTAAGAAAATTAAACTTTTTATGTGCAACTCGATCTACTTTAATCATTCCTGTTTTTTCAGCATCCATAAACGCTTCAGAATAATTTGTTGAAATATCGCCTCCGATTCTTAAGCCCTTCAAATTATCTATTGTCTTCCAGTCAAATTCAAAGCTTTTTAGATGAAAGAAAACCCTGTCTTTTTTCATCAAAGGGGCGCTGTAGTAGAACAACTGTTCTCGCTCAGCATTTCGATTCCAACCGACAGCTCCATGATCAACACCTCTTTTTGCCATGTTGAAGGCTCTGCCTTGAGGATAAAAAATGAATTCTACTGTAATTTTTTCCAAAGCAAATGCTGCTGCTACGATACAGGGCAAAATTCCATGTCTGTCTGAACAAGTTCTGGTCTCAATTTCATCTTTTGTGAATATGCCATTGTCTGCAGCAGTCATATAAGGAATCCACTCGTTCGTTGCAAAGCGAATCGTTTCCTCTGCCTTAATATCTACAACAATGCTGAGAAATATAAACAAAAAAATACGACTGCTTTTCATCTCATTTTCCTTGTAATTAAAAAGGTGTTATAACTGCACCGTCAAAAGAATTCATTTTTATCGCTATCAATCAGCCTTGAAGCTTATGTATTTGAATTTTTGCAATACCTGGACCATTCCAAAAAAGCCCTCATTGATCATATTTTTCCCACATACAGTTATGCGGAATCAATTTTTTCAAGCTTTTCACGGGTTATAACTTGAAGTTGGGCTGTAAAATCTTCCACCCTTTTTTCTATTTGAAATAAATTATTGCCCATTTCTTCATTGATCAAACTGTTTTCTATTGCTTTTTTAAATTCTCTCAACATTTCAATACTCCACTCAGACTTTGCACCTACCGCTTCATTTTCAATTTTTAAGTACTCAAATTTATCAATCTGTTCATTCGTAAGTCTGACAATTTCAGCAAATAATTCTTTTTTATGGTCAGTCAATCCCAATTCTTTTATATGTAAAGCTGTCGCTCTTTCAGAAAAATTTTGTGGAAAGATTTCATTTAAATGTTTATTTATTATTGTTTTGCTTGGTATTATCATATCAAAAGCGCAAGAAATAAACTTTTTTATAATTTCAAATATTACTCTCATATCAAATTTATAGTTTTTTGTTTGCCCACTGCGATTGTCTATTAAACCTTTAGCTCCAGAAGTTTGAAATTTTAAAAAATTGTTACGCACAGTTAATCGCTGACAATCCAATATATTAGCTACTTCTTTTTGCTTTAAAAGACCTGCTTCCATAAGAAGTAGTGTCAATATTTTGATTCCTAAAATATCATTTTGTTGTACTTTTATTTTAATATTGCCTTCTATTTCAAGCTTCAAATAATCTTTATCCTGCTTACTATATCTGATAACAGTTGAGTCTGTTTCTGTATTCTCGCTTGATACTAAATCATTATTCTCATTTTTTCGCCTTCTATCTTTGAAGCGATCTATTCCATTGGTATTAATCTGCTGGACAAGTGTTTTCAATCCGGCTTTAGAAAAGCCGGCATTTTTTGATATATACTCGTAAGGGAATCCAAAAAGATATAAAGAGAAAGCCAATAATCGATTGACCACATCTTCGCCTAAGCTATCAATAGCTTGGTCAATACGTTTTTGAGCTTTATGTTGACTTTGAAAACCTGTAAAATTTGGACATTTCATAATTAACTCCATATCAGAAAATTTGAATTATTACATGCAAAACATCCAATTAATATCATTAATTTTAAAATTTTGTCAACGAATAATTTTAATTAATTTAATATTTATTGAAAAACAATAATAAATATAACTTTAGATTTAGTTGAAAGAAATTTCAACTAAAATTTAATAGATTTCATATAGGTTAATTTATTAATTGCACAATTTAAGAATTTTGAAATTGAGATGATTTCTTTGTAACGTGAGTACTGAAGGGTTTTTAGGCTTGTTTTTAATTATTTATACTGTACGCACCCGCTTTTCATTCAATCCTAGTTCAGAAATAATTTCATGATAAACGTTATTGGCGGAAAAAAAATCAAATTGTTGAATATGATTCATCATTTTTGCATGTTTTATTTTGCAATCACATACTTCAAATAGATGCTCCAGAGATTTTGCCAATTCTGGAATGCCGATAGGATCAGCATCAGCCAGGAGAGCCTGTAATCGCTTTAAGTCATCAATGGACTGTTCGATCTGTTCCGAACATTGATTCGTCATCTTTCTATCTTTTGTTTCTAACTGTTCTTGTTGGATTTCTGATTGCTCTTTTTGATGATCTGATTGTTCGGATACAACTGCTTGATCGTCATTCTGTTCAGGGGCATCAGGATAATCGGGTAGGTCTTGAATGAACGCAACAGTTTGGGCTAAAACGTCAGATAGTTCACCAATTAAAGCATCCAATTGTGCTGTTTGCTTTTCTTTTAGAGCTGTTTCCAGGCGTAGTGCCACAGACTGAAGTTGATGGGCTGAGAGATTACCGGCAGCTCCTTTGAAACTGTGGACTTCTCTTATGGCCAGTTCATAATCATTTTTTATCCAGTCCTTTATTTTGGGTATATAGCCAGAATACGTAGAACAAAAAAATTGTAATAATTGCATAAAAACAATACGATTTCCACCTAACCGCTCAAGACCTTCATCAATATTCATTATCGCTTTCAAGTTTTTAGGGGCGGGTTGGTCCGGGAGGTTTCTTTCAGTAATGGATGATTTAAGGGGAAGTTCTTGTGAAAGAGTAATATCTCGTTTTGTTTCTTGATTATCCTTTTCATTCGTATCAGAGAGTTCTTCTATAAGGGTTACGTCCCGATCTTTAGGGCGCTTATCGGTATCATCACGTGCATCATTGTTGGTATTGATCTGGTTTAGAAATGATGCTTCTTTATTGTGAATCCACTTTTGAATCATTTCAGAGAGCTGATGTCTATTGATGGGCTTGGTAATATAATCGTTCATACCAGCATCAAGGCATAATTCACGATCTCCTTTCATGGCATGAGCAGTCATGGCAATAATGGGGATTGATTTCAGATGGGGTACCTTTCGAATCCGCCGCGTGGCTTCATAACCATCAATTTTGGGCATCTGAATATCCATCAGAACAAGATCATATTTGTCTGTGAAAATCGCATCAATAGCTTCCTGACCATTGTTGGCAACATCAACTGAAAAAAATTCGGTTTCCAATATTTCCAGCGCCACACGTTGATTAAAAAAGTTATCTTCAACCAGCAAAATACGAATTTGTGATAAATCTCTGGATTCGAATTTTTTATGTGTACTTGATTCAACATTTATTCCTTGCTTTTGAGGAATTATACCTGATTTGTGTGCGTTTCCTAATAACGACATCATTGTATCAAACAGGATCGGTTGTTTTAATGGCTTTTCAAGATAAGCATCAATCCATTCACGATCCTTTGGATCAATATCATTCTCACGACCAAATGCACTCATGAGTATAATAGGCAGGTCTTTATATTTATCATTCTGTTTGATATGTTTTGCTGTGTTAACTCCATTAAGACCTGGCATGAAATAATCAATAATGATCATCATTGGTGTCGGCATAAAGGACGTTGGGTCATTCAAAAGAGATAATGCATCACCGCCAGATTTTGAAGTTGAGACTTTAAATCCAAAAGATTCTAATATGCGCTGTATGATATCAAGGCTATTCTTGTTGTCATCAATAACCATAATTGTCGTTTCTTTAAGCATGTCAGGCACTGAATATGAACGTTCATTCATGACATCCGAATGCCGAGAAAAATGTGCTGTAAACGAAAATGTGCTGCCCTTTCCGGGCTCACTGTCAACTGTAATCTCTCCATTCATTAATAAAACCAAATGTTTGCAAATACTGAGCCCCAGCCCTGTGCCACCATATTGTCGTGTAATGGATTCATCAGCCTGGGTAAAGGCAGAGAATAGTTTGTTTATAATATTTTTCGGAATACCAATACCTGTATCTTGAACAGCAAATTTTAATACGACATGCGTTTCACTTTTTTCGACAGTGGATATTTGAAGATAAACCTCCCCTTTTTCGGTAAATTTTACCGCATTTGACATTAAATTGACAATAATTTGACGAAGTCGTGATGGATCCCCCACCAACTGATGGGGCGTATTTTTTTCAATTGAGACGATCAGTTCGATATTTTTTTCTGATGTTTTTGCGCGGAACATGTCGGTGATTTCATTAATCGTTTCGTATAGAAAAAAATGGGTTGTTTCTATGTCCAGTTTACCGGCATCAATTTTTGAAAAATCCAGAATATCATTTATTAATGCTAATAGTGAATGGGCTGATGTATTGATGATTTGCTGGTATTCACGTTGTCTGTCTTTTGATTCGTTTGAGATTAATAAATCAGACATGCCAATGATGGCATTCATGGGAGTTCTTATCTCATGGCTCATATTGGCCAAAAAATCCGATTTGGCCTGAGCAGCGACCTCAGCTGCGTCTTTGGCTTTTATCAGATCTCGTTCGTGGGCACCAAAGACTTTTACAGAAATATAAGCGATTAAACCAGATAACAATAAAGAAATGGTACAAATGGCAATCAAAACCCTGTTGCCTGTATGTTGCCTCATATTCATGAGAAGTTGAAGGTGTGAAACATCATTATTCACTTGTGCAACCAGACGATCAATATCCTGGGTCATGCGACCGGTGATCTCTCGATTTTTTTGCATGAGTTGATTACTGGAATTTCGAAGGGTAATTTCTTTCTGACGAATTTTAAATATCGATTTGTCACCATCACCAAATGCAAAAATGCGTGATGCAATGTTCGATATATTTTCTGCTAAAATGGGATTTCTTTTGGCCAGAGCACTGGATTGAAATTTTTTAGTAGCCTGATGAAAGGTATTTTTTGAACGATGATACACACTTTGAATATTTGACAATTGCTCCAATTGATAGACATCCATTGCTGCACGAAAGAGGTTGATCAATAAATTTCCTTCTGCCTTGATTTTCAATGCATAACTCATCTCTTTCACCGTACCATTCATCAGTTCATCAATTGAAGAAGTAAATGCCTCTCGCGCTTCATTAGAAAAACGATTTATTTGTTGGACTTTGATATCTTTAATATGATTGATTTGTTGCAAACAGTCATTCATTGACTTTATAGCTTCCAACCGGAATTGGTTCTGAAAGGTCAAAGTGTTTGATTCTGCTTGACTTGTAGGCGGTATCGTCATTTTTGTCAGTGTTTTTGTTAAACGAGTATAGTTTTCAGGTGCTATTGTATGGCTATTTTTTTCAAGCAGCGTTTTAGAGTTTTCAGTCCATTGATTGAGCATTTTAGAAAAATCTTGAAAGGATTGCTCTCGTGAGTGAATCAATGTTTGATAACACTGCTGTCCTGAATCATGAATATCGTAAAATTGAACTAAGGGGTTGATTCTATCCTGAATCATCATGTTTACCAACGTAGAATTCTTTTGTGCTGTTTGTCGGCTAAATAGATTTGCCAGGGATTTTGAACCATAAATTGTTGGTGTCACTGTGTCTACAAGATCATTATGTAAATCTAGAATTGCTTGTTTTTGCTTGTGAACCTGGTTGGATAAATCAATGCGTTTATAAGTGGCATCTTTAATTCTAGAAAGGGTGTGGGTCATTTCTTGACTGGATTTCTTGGTATTGGCAATCAGCTTTTCCATTGCACTGGATGTCAGTAATTGGAGGCTTTTATTTATATCACTGATCAACTGATCCATTCGTTCTGAGGTTTCACGAAGTTGTTCTGCATTTTCCGAGGCTGCAAGCACAGGCGCAATAGCAGTCAGCAAAGCACTTCTTTCTGACAGGCGCATGGCTGCATGCATTTCAGGAATAGATTCACCCACAGTGCTATCCATAACCTTACCAAACCGATTAAATGAATATATGGAAAAGACTGTGGAGAATAATACCAGTAACCAGATACATAAAAAAGATATGTATAGACGAGATAAATAATTTTTAAACCATTTCATAATATTTACTTTATTAATAGTCCATTTTTTTCTTGAATCTTTTTCAAGATATCCTCAAATAATATAAAAAGTCAAGACGATATTGTAATTCTATAGATTGTTGAAAGGCTATATGTAAAATTTTTTGTAAGGTGACGGTATCATGTGTTAAAATGTATTTATGGTCGAAACCTTATGACCGGTTACCGGTGCGTTTGATTAATTTGTCTTGACATTATTTGCGTATTCATTTATTTGCTTTCGATAAATCAAACTTGAATTGAGGTGCGCATTTCAAAAAATTTAGCTCAGAAAGGGCGATAAATACCAGGCTAGAACAATGCCCTGAGTTATACATTACAATGATTTGAGCCCTAAAAGGGCCGTACATAATTTATAATTATTAATGTGAAAATCGTTTGTTGCATCTATTTTGCTTACATTTTCATGAATTAAGAAGGTTTATCGTTAAAATGCATAAGCCAAAAAGAGAAGCATTTTCATTAACCGAAACATCCCTATCAAACTGGGATGAAATTTTGGCGAAACCTCGGAATATTACCAACGAAGTGATTGAAACCGGCCAGCTGTTGATCAACAATAGATTATTTTTGAATATGTGGCATCCCAATGCAAAGGGGTTAAAAAAGGAAATATTACGAGTTCCGGTTTACTGTCATCTCGTTCAACATGAAAGTCATGGGGCCTATTTGGTTGATACAGGATTAGACAGGTCTTTTCAAAAAGATTCGCATGGAAATATTCATGGGATATTACGTAAAATTCTATGGCCATTGGATAGTTTTCAGGAGAAAGGTCAAGATATTGAAACGCAATTAACTGAAAAAAAAATTGAGTTAAAAGGTGTATTTTTAACTCATTTACATATCGATCATGCTGCCGGAATGCAGCATCTTCCAAAAAATATTCCTGTTGTTGTAGGCAAAAATGAACCCTATCATTGCCTGGGTCCTTTCTTTTATCAGGATCACTTTGCAGGTATTGAAACAATATTTGAGATCGATTTTGAATGGGTTAAAGATATCCCTCCTCTGGGTCCCTGCGCTGATATTTTTGGAGATGGTTCTTTTTGGGCGATTCATACACCAGGGCACAGAAAAGGTCATGTTAGTTATTTGATCAATGGAAAAGCGGGTGCCATATTATTGACTGGAGATTCTTGCGATATTAAAACAGGTTTTGACCATGTTGTCGGTCCCGGATTTGGAAGCTATGACAAAGCTCAGGCCCAACAAAGCCTTGAACGTATGGTAGACTTTATTAAACATTATCCCCAAGTAAAAGTCATTTTTGGTCATGAAAATTCTTGAACGAAATGAAACAACCCTTAAATAATTAATCCTTATATTACAGGAAAAAAATCACCATGCCCAAACGAACTGATTTGGAAAAAATACTGATCGTCGGCGCCGGCCCGATCATCATTGGTCAGGCCTGTGAATTTGATTATTCAGGAACACAAGCATGTAAAGCCCTTAAAGAAGAAGGCTACCATGTTGTTTTAGTAAATAGCAATCCGGCAACGATTATGACTGATCCAGATATGGCTCATGCCACTTATATCGAACCTGTGACACCTGAAATTGTGACAAAAATAATTGAAAAAGAACGTCCGGATGCCATACTTCCCACTTTGGGGGGGCAAACCGGTTTGAACACTGCAATTGAAGTTTCAAGAATGGGTGTCCTTGATACCTATCATGTTGAAATGATCGGTGCGCGTGCAGATGTAATCCAAAAAGCTGAAGATCGGGATTTATTTCGTGAAGCCATGAAAAATATTCACTTGCGTATCCCAAAAAGTGGCATTGCAAAAAATATGACCCAGGTTCGTGAAATTGCACAGGAGATAGGCTTTCCAATCATTGTTCGCCCCAGTTTTACCTTAGGAGGCACCGGAGGAGGGGTTGTATATAATTTTGAAGAACTTGAAAAGTTAGCGCGTTATGGTATTGATGCTTCGTTGATCCATGAAATTATGCTTGAGGAATCCATTTTAGGATGGAAAGAATATGAACTTGAGGTGATGAGGGATATCAATGATAATGTGGTCATTGTATGTTCCATTGAAAATTTAGACCCTATGGGGATTCACACGGGTGATAGCATCACAGTTGCCCCTGCCCAAACCCTGACAGATAAAGAATATCAGGAAATGCGTAACGCAAGTATCGAGATCATGCGAGAAATTGGTGTGGAAACCGGCGGTTCCAATGTTCAATTTGCAGTGAATCCAGAAACCGGAGAACAGGTTGTTATTGAAATGAATCCGCGTGTTTCTCGAAGTTCTGCCCTGGCATCGAAAGCAACAGGATTTCCCATTGCAAAAATTGCAGCAAAACTGGCTGTGGGTTACACATTGGATGAAATCCCTAACGATATCACTCGAGAAACCCTTGCCTGCTTTGAACCGACTTTGGATTATTGTGTTGTTAAAATTCCACGATGGACGTTTGAAAAATTTCCTGAAACCCCAGATGAATTGACAACATCCATGAGATCTGTGGGTGAAACCATGGCGATTGGCCGTACATTTAAGGAAGCTTTTCAAAAAGGCATGCGCTCTCTTGAGATTGGTCGATTTGGCCTGGGAGCTGATGGCAAGGATATTATACCGCTGCCTGATAAAAATAAAATTAAACAAAAATTGTCCATCCCCAATTCCAAACGAATTTTTTATATTCGATATGCATTGCAAAGTGGTTTTTCTGTGGACGATATTTTTGAAATTACCCGAATCGACCCCTGGTTTTTGTTTCAAATCCAACAGATCCTGGATATGGAAAAACAACTTCAGGAGAATCCTCTTGATGCATATATGATTGGAAAAGCCAAAAAAACTGGATTTTCAGACCAGCAAATTGCTTATCTAATGAAGGTATCCCCTGAAAAGATTGCTCAAATTCGAAAAGAACATGCCATTTATCCGGTTTATAAGCTGGTAGATACCTGCGCTGCAGAATTTCAAGCTGCGACCCCTTACTATTATTCAACATATGAGGACGAAAATGAAGCGCGTATTAATACAAAAAAGAAAGTGGTGATATTGGGCGGCGGACCCAATCGAATTGGTCAGGGGATAGAGTTCGATTATTGCTGCGTTCATGCATCATTCGCCCTTCGAGAAGAAGGCATTGAAAGTATCATGGTTAACAGTAACCCTGAAACAGTCAGCACAGATTATGATACATCGGATAAACTATATTTTGAACCCCTGACTTTTGAAGATGTCATGCACATCGTTCAAACAGAAAAACCGGATGGTGTTATTGTCCAGTTTGGTGGACAAACGCCATTGAATCTTGCTACCCCCTTATTCAACGCCAATGTTCCTATATTGGGTACTCAGCCGGAAAGTATTGATCGTGCGGAAGATAGAAAGTTGTTTCAATCCATGCTGAACAAACTGGAGCTTGTTCAACCAGATAATGGCACCGCCAAATCAGTTGAAGAAGCGATTGATATTGCTGAAAAAATCGGCTATCCAGTAGTTGTTCGGCCATCATATGTTCTCGGCGGCCGGGCCATGAAAATTGTCTATAACCAATCTGAGTTGGCTGATTTTTCCCATTTGGGCATGATGGCATCTCCAGGACATCCGGTCTTAATCGACAGATTTGTTGAAAATGCGGTTGAACTGGATGTGGATGCAATATCTGATGGTACAACAACAATAATCGGTGGTATCATGGAGCATATTGAAGAAGCGGGAATCCACTCAGGAGATTCCGCATGTGTGCTTCCTCCTAGAAATATTTCAGACAATCTTTTGGCTCAAGTTGTGGATGCCACCAAAGCAATGGCAAAAGAATTGAACGTGGTGGGCCTGATGAATGTTCAATATGCGATTCAGGGGGAACAACTATTTGTTATTGAAGTCAACCCTCGTGCATCTCGAACCATTCCATTTGTGAGCAAAGCAACCGGAGTGCCATTGGCAATTTTGGCAACCAAAGTGATGCTGGGGCAAAAACTAAGCGATCTGGGTTTAACAAAAGAAATACACGTTGATCATTATTCAGTCAAAGAAGTGGTCTTGCCATTTGATCGTTTTCCGGGTGTTGATACACTCCTGGGACCTGAAATGAAATCGACTGGCGAAGTCATGGGCATTGATACCCAATTTGGCAGCGCATTTTTAAAAGCACAACTGGCTGCCGGACAGAATTTACCGAAATCAGGTAATGTGTTTATTAGCGTAAAGAATAAAGACAAGTCATCCATTTTGTCTATTGCTAAAAAATTCATTCAAATGGAATTTAAGATTTATGCCACACATGGTACAGCAAGATTTTTATCCCAACATGAAATGACAGTCAAAGCGATTAACAAAGTGTCAATGGGCAGCCCGCATGTTCTGGATGCCATTAAGAATAATAACATCCAGCTGGTAATCAATACATCCGATGCCACGACCAAACAAGATGGATATAAGATTCGCCGGACGACATTAAAGTACCATGTACCATACGCGACAACAATTGCAGGGGCAAAAGCGATTTGTACAGCCATTGCGAATCTACATGAGAATGAACTGATGGTGAATAGTTTGCAGTCCTATAACTCCCATAAGGGATAGCAAATGAACACGACGATTTTATTTTCAAAAACGCATTTTTAGAAAAACGAGCTTAAATGGAAAGCTATGGCCGAAAGACACAACTTATTCAAGGCAAGTATGAATAAATATTATATTTTTATCGCTTTTTTTTTCATAACAACTGCATATGCACAGCAGAAACCGACAGTATTTGTCAGCATTTTGCCCCAAAAAAACTATGTTGAAAGCATTGCCGGTGATTTCGTGAATATCCAGGTCATGGTCTTACCTGGTGACAGCCCTGCAACCTATGAACCTACTCCTGAACAAATGGTAAAACTGTCAAAATCCCATTTGTATTTTTCTATTGATGTTCCTTTTGAACAAAAATGGCTTCCCAAAATATTACAATTATACCCAGATTTAACAATTGTTCAAACCCATCGTGGCATACAAAAAAGAGCCATGCATTCGCATCGTCAAAATAATGACGCGAAACATCATTTGTTAGATCCACATATCTGGCTGTCACCGCCTCTTGTGATGTTACAGGCACGTCATATTTACTCGGCTTTGGTCGAGCATTTTCCCAAAAATAAGCCTGTTTTTCATCGCAATTACAGACAATTCATAGATCGCATTGTCGTTGTCGATATTGAATTATGTAAAATTTTATCTCATGTCAGACAAACGTCATTCATGGTGTTTCATCCCTCATGGGGATACTTTGCTGATGCCTATGGGTTACATCAAATTCCTATAGAAACAGAAGGAAAAGATGTCAAACCATCACAGCTGATGCACTTGATTGGCATGGCTCGTAAAAATGATATAAAAGTAATTTTTGCCCAGCCCCAATTTTCTAAAAAAAGTGCGAACCTCATATCCAAATCAATTGATGGAAAAGTGATGATGATTGACCCTTTAAGTGAAAATTGGGCGGATAACTTGAAAAGTGTTGCCAGGAAAATTGTAAATCAATGAATCATCCGCAAAAATTAATCGAATTACAGAATGTCTCTTTTGCATACCATCAAAGAAGTGTACTCAAGCATGTAAACCTCAGCATATGTTCCAAGGATTATATCGCAATTATTGGACCGAATGGCGGTGGAAAAACCACACTTCTAAAAATCATCCTCGGTTTATTGAAACCTGACAGTGGCAATGTTTTTGTCAAAGGACAGGCCCCCCAAAAAGCATCTCATCTCATTGGATATGTACCACAGGACGTCTTTAGCAATCGCCGGTTCCCGATTTCTGTACTTGATATTGTTCAAATGGGTGCATTGTCTCCCAAAACATATCTGTTTCGTTCCAGAAAGCAAAACAAGCAAAAAGCTTTGAAAATTTTGAATCAACTTCATTTATCTGAATATGTAAAAGCGGGTATGGAATCCCTTTCAGGCGGTCAACGACAATGCGTTTATATCGCCAGAGCGTTGATGACTGACCCTGAAATACTTTTATTGGATGAACCCACAACAGGTATCGATTCAAGGGGACAGGTTGAATTCTATCATTTACTTGAAGAATTAAATAAAACAATAACAATCGTTTTGGTCAGCCATGATATGATCGCCATTTCAAAGCATGTAAAATCCATCGCATGTGTCAACAGGGAGGTTTATTATCATGAGCAATCAGAGATATCCGAAAGCACGATTCAAAGTATGTATCCGGATAAAACCGATGCCTGTCCAATAGAACTCATTGCACATGGTTTGCCACATCGCGTGTTACAACATCATGAGCATTGATCAATAAATGGATAATGAACATGATAGAAGCCCTTCAATACGAATTTATGCAGCATGCATTGATGGCAGGTTTGCTCGCCAGTTTCATCTGTGGAATAATGGGAACATTGGCGATTGTTAATCGACTTGTATTTCTTTCAGGTGGAATTGCCCATGCGGCCTATGGTGGAATTGGATTATCCATTTACATGGGATGGCCCTTTTTTCTGGGAACCATTGGCTTCTCCATTGCAACAGCACTTATTATGGCTACCATTGCATTGAACAATAAAGAACGATCTGATGCTATTATTGGAGTGATATGGGCATCAGGAATGGCCTGTGGTATTATTTGGGTAGACTTGACACCTGGTTATCAGGTCGATTTGATTAGTTACTTATTTGGCAGTATTCTAACAGTTCCCACAACTGACTTATTCATCATGGGAGTAATCGCATGCTTGATCTGTATTTTTATCAGCCTGTTTTATAATAACTTATTGGCAATTTCATATGATGAAGAATTTGCTAAAGTAAGGGGTGTGCCTGTAAAATGCTTATATTTTTCAATGATTATCTTGTTGACTCTAACCATCGTTCTCGTCATTCGAGTAGTGGGGTTGATTTTAGTGATTGCATTACTGACAATACCCGCCTACATCATGGAACAATATGCAAAATCTCTCTTTCAAATGATGATAGGCGCCATTATTTTGGGATGCATTTTTAGTATTGTTGGTTTATTGCTCGCTTTTCAATTCAATATTTCAGCTGGCGCTTCAATAATAATCGTTGCGAGTACAGCTTTTTTTTTTAATATTGGTATTTCTAGTTTTTTTAGCTCAGGAAAGTTTTGAAAATAAGTTCCCCATTAAATAATTGTTCATTCAGTTTTTTGAACCATGAGGTCTGCGGGAAGTGATCCTGAAACGATAACCACTTCAGGTTTAAGTTATAACTTACAAATTGGCATATCACCTGGAAACTGTGATGTAATGGCGCTAATGGCATTACCCTTAAGTAGTGGATATAGACAAATCGTTGATCGAGGTGTCGTTCAACAGTTCTATAGCGCTCATATAAATTCCCCATATCTTGCTCAGTTAAATTCCCCATTTTATTTACAACAAAATCAAGATAGTTTCTACTTGATTTGTGTGTTTTTTTTTCAAGTAGTAATGCATTCTATTTT
>Ga0272440_1002276_pt1 | contig 15099 bp, 11 predicted proteins | sample SSMMMBAug17_FD_192440 | JGI IMG/M metagenome (GOLD analysis project Ga0272440, IMG submission 192440) | Marine sediment archaeal communities from Little Sippewissett salt marsh, Falmouth, MA, United States - SSM-MMB-Aug17 | ecosystem: Environmental > Aquatic > Marine > Wetlands > Sediment ... | reverse complement strand
CCGCCGAACAAAAACCGATATCAAACCTATGTTCGATAATGAATTAGAAACGTTTGCCTCGGACATAGGTTCGCAAACGATTATTGTTCGGCGGGCGAACACAAGGTTCGCCCCTACATTGGTTTTGGACATTGATTGGATTTCGGTATTTTTTCGAGGCAACATTTTCCCCTAACTTGTACATACGCCCCGCGCGCGGCTCTGATTCGGTAACGCGCGGCTCTGATTTATTAGCTTGCCTGGTATCAGAGCCGCGCGCGTTAGCAAGCGGGATTGTGAATAAGCCACAAGCGCGCGTTAGCAAGCGGGATTGTGAATAAGCCACAAGTCAAGCATTCTGAATGATAGGATTTTCTTTGAATTTGAACAGGGTTTATACAGACAGTTTATCCCATCGCAGAAGATGTCCCACAAGCATTCCTGCAATAAAACCTGATGCCAGATTAGATGCCAGCGTTATACCCAAAATCAATGTTGCGATATAATATTCTTTTCGAGACGATAAATCCATAATGGTAAGTGTCAGTTGAGATCCAGCGAATATCAACAATACACCCAAAATAGACATTGGCAGCAGATTCAAAGCCTGGACAATATTATCCCCTAAAAGCATGGCCAACACGATGAAAATAAAACCAATCATTAAATTGGATCCACCGGTTCGCGCACCAAACCGATAATGCGCAGCCAGGCCGCCAGCACCATGACACATAGGCATCCCCCCCAGACAAAAGCTAAAAATATTTGCTAAACCCATGCTAACACAAACCTTTTGATTGGTCACCCGAGTAGATAAAATACCAAAATACTTCTTTGAAAGATCTGTATAGGCCATTACCGCATTGCCCAATGTCATGGGAAGCTGTGGCAGAACCAATGCAAAGAGTGCAAAAGAAAAATCTGTTTTGTCTGGAAATCCAAATGGGAATAACTCAGGAAGATTTAAAGCCATGTGAAGATTGCCAGAATCGACCTTGCCCAGAAGGATACCTGTTATTAATCCCCCTGATATAATAATCAATCCAGCAGGAAATTTTTTGCTATCCAATAACATCAGAGTGATTATGCCGCTAATGATGCCAATAATCAGGCTGAGGGGCAAAGGGCCAACATATTGATAAGCAAGATAGGGTTCAACTGCATTTTGAAGCAATTGGAATCTGGATGTTCCAATGATAAATTTGATCCCCCCGGAAATCAGAAGTACACCTGTTGACAGTTGCACGCCGCGAATGACCGCTTTTGGGGTAAATTTTTGTATAAAATCAATTGTTCCTGTCATGCCGATAATCAAAAGAAATACGCCCATTAACAAAGATGATGAAAGAATCTGATCAGGGCTCATGGATGTGGCAATGGCATAAGCGCCAATCACTTTCATGGGCTGAACAGGAACAGTCACACCAAAATAAACACCTGAAAGCACATAAAAGATACCGATACTGAAAAATACTCCCAATGGGCTGAGCCCATTAAACAGGACCATGGCAATGGCAATGGGAAGCAATGTGCCCAGATCCCCCAATGATCCTGCAAATTCCATTCGGTCAAATTTATAACCTTTGGGCATGTTTTACTCCAATCAGAATCAGCACAAAGTGTGTAACGATTTCATATCTTATTGTCAGAATCATCAGGTCCGGCTTCATAAATAACAGCCAAAATCGTTGCTTCCCCATCTTTTGCTCTTAAGCAATGCGGTACTGTGGATGAATAATATGCGCTATCTCCCACATCCAAAGTATACAAAGATCTGCCAGTCATCAATTCGACAGTGCCAAACATTACATATATAAACTCTTCGCCATTGTGAATGGATAGTTCTGGTGCTGAAATTTCTGTTAAATGAACAATCAATGGTTCCATATGTCGGCCAGTAACATCTGGCGCCAGGGTTTTATATTGATACAATGGTTCAGAACTTGATAGTGATGTTGCCCGAGCGATTGCTTTTTGATCTGAACTTTTGGTAATGGAAACTTGCTGCGTGCCTGCTGGTTGACGTTCTTTTAAACCAAAGGCTTTATTCAGTGCTTTGGAAAGCTTTAAAATGGTTCCCACCTGTGGCTGAATAGTATTATTTTCAATCTGTTGCAGCAATTGTGCATCAAATCCAGTCAATTTGGCCAGGGTATCCAGACTGAGATGTTTTTCCTTGCGGATCATGGTGAGTCGCTTTCCAATGTCTGCTGATTCAGTCTGTTTTTCGGTTTCAATTGTGCCTGTAAGATCGTGAAAGGCGTCATATTGGGATAATGGTTTTTCCATGATTTTGGGTTCCTTTATTTTTCTTTTAACTCTGGCCTGTTTGCAAAGCTTGTCAGAATTTCTGCATTGGCCAGAGCATCTTTATTGGTAACCGGTTGATTGTGAATAATTTTTTTTACTGCCAGTTCCACTTTTTTCATATTCAGGGTATAGGGAATCCCTGGCACATCCAGAATAATTGCCGGTACATGCCTGGGTGATGCCTGTGCGCGAATGGCTTTTTTTATTTTATCAACAGTCGTATTATCCAAAATGTGGCCATCAGCCATTTGCACAAAAAGAACCACTCGCTCGCTGTCATCCCATTCCTGCCCGACAACAATACTATCTTTAATTTCATCCATTTGCTCCACAATACGATAGATATCTGATGTGCCAATCCGCACACCCCCAGGATTTAAAGTGGCATCAGACCGACCATAGATGACCACCCCGCCATTGTCACGAATTTCAATAAAGTCACCATGCCGCCAGATCCCTGGAAAAACATCAAAATAGGCCTTGTGATAGTGTTTACCATCAGGATCATTCCAAAAATAAATAGGCATTGATGGAAAAGGTGCGGTGCAAACCAGTTCGCCTTTTTGATTCCGAATCGGTTGCCCTGTTGTGTCAAAGCAGTCCACTTTCATTGCCAGGCCTCTGCCTTGAAGCTCCCCACAATAGACAGGTGACAGAGGATTACCCAATGCAAAGCATCCATTTAAATCGGTTCCACCAGAAATAGAGGCCAATTGAATATCATCTTTGATTTGACCATAAACAAACTCGAACCCCTCATCTGACAAAGGCGATCCGGTTGACAAAATTGTCCGAAGGTTTTCTAAATTATATTTTTCTTTTGGGATCATGCCTGACTTTTCCAGGGCAGCCAGATATCCAGCACTGGTACCAAAAACTGTAATGCCTAAATTCTGTGTCATTTCCCACAAAATGCCGGCATCAGGAAAAAAGGGGTGACCATCGTATAAAACAATGCTGGCACCGGTTGCCAGGGCACTGGTGAGCCAATTCCACATCATCCATCCACAGGTGGTAAAGTAGAATATGGTGTCATCACGTTTGATATCAGTATGCAATATCATTTCTTTGAGTTGATTAAGTAAAATCCCCCCCGCACTTTGAACCATGCATTTGGGCAGACCTGTTGTACCTGATGAATACATGATATACAATGGATGATCAAAGGGACAGCTTTCAAATTCTATGGTGGATGCATTGTTTGATTGCAACACATGTTCATAGTTGACTGCCCGAGGATGAATTTGATTGGCAGCGACCTCAGAATCAGTATAGGGGACAACAATAATTTGAGCAATATCTTTTAATTGTGATGTAATAGATTTTAGTCGCTGATTTAAATCAATGATTTTATTTTTAAAAATATAGCCATCACAAGTAAACAATATTTTGGGTTGAATTTGTCCAAAACGATCCATCACGCCTTTTTCACCAAAGTCTGGCGAACAGGACGACCATGTGGCGCCAATGCTCGTTGCCGCAAGCATAGCGATAATGGTTTCTGGAATATTGGGCATGTAAGCTGCGACCCGATCTCCAGGCCCAATACCAGTTTCACGCAAATAATGGGCTAATCGTGCGACATGTTGATATAAATGTTTATATGTCAAGGAAATGGGAGGACGCGCTTCACCCTGAAATATGATTGCAGTGTGGTCATCCTGAAACCCCAGCAGATTTTCTGCAAAATTCAGACGTAAGCCTTCAAACCATTTTGCACCAGGCATTCTGGAAATATCATCCACAACATGTTGATATGTCCCCCGGGTTGTAATCTTAGCAAATTGAAGAAATTGCTCCCAAAATTCTGGAATATGTGTAATTGACCATTCATAAAAATCAGAATAGTGGGGGAATTGCACATGAAATTTATGAGAGATCTGTTGCATAAATCTGCTCATATTCGATTTTCTGACAAATCCCTCATCCGGCTGCCACAATATTTTTGCCATAATAGAACTCCCTTTTACAGCCAGTCTGATGGCAACTTTTGGTCTGGGCTTTCATTCATTTTTTCTTTGAGTGCGTGAAGTCCAGGTCTGGCATATTCCATATGCCCTTCTTTTAAAGTTCGTCCATTGATAATGGCTTCTGAGCGAAGTCGTCTGCCAATGGTTTTTTCCATGAGACGTCCGAGCTGAAGAATGCGATCCACATTATAGCCATGAGCAATTCCCATTTCATCAATTTGCACCAGTAAATCTTCAAGGGTAACCAGGCCAACATATCGGGGATCTTCATAATAATAGTCACCAGTTCCGCGGGTGGGGCAATCATCAATAAAGTTAGCAGGCTGTCCCCCTAAACCGCCCAGTGTGGCTTCAAAATGGGTAATACCGGCTTGCAAGGCTGCTAAAATTGAGGCTGATGCCACCCGCTTTGTTTCATGAAAATGCGCAATATGCAAATTTGTGTCCGGGATTTCATCCAGAATCATTGAAAAATAGCGATAAACATCTGGTGCTGATGCGCTGCCATCATGGTCAGCATGCTCAATATCATCAGCGCCAATGGCCAAAAAGCGTTTGGTAAATTCCACAGCATCCTTAAGTTCGGTTGCGCCGCCAATGGGGCTTCCCCAGATGGTGCTGACTGTACCGCACATCTTAATCCCTGCATCATGGCATTTCTTAATACACCTTTCAATTTCTTTCCAATAGTTGGGTAAGGTTGTGCCTGAATTGGCAAAGTGGTGTTCTTCTTCTGTAGATACCATCATGAGAACACGATCCGGGCCAATGCCTTTTTCCCTTAATTGGATTGCCCGATCCACAGCCTTTTCTCGAATAGTGATGGCTGTTAAGCAAATATCTGATGGATTTATTCCTTTGCGCTCACATCGTTTTTTGAAGCGGTCGCTGTGAAGATGCGCAAAAAGGGCGTCTGCGTCTTTAAATTGCGGCATCAGGTATGGATTTCCCAGGTTGGTAACTTCGATATTCTGGCATCCTGCAAAAATCAATTCTTCAAGATAAAAAATCTTTGCCGATGTGGAAATAAATTTTTCTTCATGTTGAAAACCATCTCGGACAGTAATGTCGCCAATGGTGACTTTTTTGGGCATTCTTGGAAATATTTTCCAGTAATCATATTCTGACATAATTGTCTCCTTTGTGTTAAAATCGCAAATTTCCAAAACAAGGATCCCCAATGGGTGCAAGCAAGCTGACCTCAAAAGCCATGGCAAGCCAGTCCCGAATTTCGGAAAATTTCAGGACACGATCATTAAGTAATTGTGCGCCACAAAAAAATGGATGGGCTTCTGAATCGTGTTTGTGGATCATTTTTTGTTGAAATGCCTGTATTTCATCCTCAGTCATGGGCTTGCCACTGGCTTTTCGTTTGTTTTTTTCAATACTTAATAAAACACCAGCAGCACTTTTTCCACTCATAACTGCAGTTCGACCCCGCATGGTGGTAAACAAGAAATGGGGCCGATATGCTCGACCGCACATACCATAATTGGCTGCACCATTATCTGGGCCAATGACCAGTTGAATGCGGGGTGTTTGTAAGCAGGACACAGCACGCACCATGTCCGCACCATATTTGCCAATCCCCATATGTTCTGATTCTGATCCAACCATGTAACCGGGAGAATTCTGTATGAATAACACAGGTGTTTTTTCATGACCACACCGGATAATCCACTCAGTGGCCTTGCGGGCAGCCTCTGCAAAAATAATCCCCAGGGCATTGGATGAAATCACTCCCACAGGAATGCCCTGGATACGAATTTTTCCAGCAATAATATTATCCCCACGTCCTGGTGCATAATCTTTTTTGTATTCAATAAAATGGCTGTCATCAGCAATGGCCTCAAGAATTTTTCTACCATCAATGCTCTGGTAGACATCCTTTGGCATTAATTCATAGATTGTATTGTCTGGCATGGCAGAAGGTCTTCCAGCATAGCGATGTGTTTGAATTTTTTGTGGGGCATCCAGGCAAAGCATTTCTCTAACACACTCAATAGCATCATCCTGGCTTTGACAATAATGATCTGCGCCACCTGAAACATGAGTATGCACATAAGCACCGCCCAGATCTTCAGCAGTAATATCTTCACCAGTAGCCATCTTGACAAGAGGGGGGCCACCTAAGAATGAATAGGACATTTGATCAATCATCACCGACTGACAGGCCATAAAAACAATATATGCGCCACCGGCGGTATTGCCACCAGTACTCATGGTTATTTGTTTCAATCCCTGGGATGACATTCTGGCCATATTATAAAACATGGAGCCAAAATGTTGGTCATCAGGAAAAACATCGGCTTGCATGGGCAAAAAAGCACCGCCTGAATCCGCAATGTATACACAATTGAGACCACATCGCTCTGCAATGGCTTGTGCCCGCATGTGTTTTTTTAATGTAATTGGAAAATAGGCACCGGCTTTAACACGACTATCGTTGGCAAATATCATGGTCCAGTTGCCATGAATTTTACCAATACCAGTAACCAGTCCGCCGCAGGGAACATCTGGTATACCCGGATAATTCATGCCAAAACCAGCAATGCGGCTAAGTTCAAAAAAAGTGGTTTCTGGGTCGATTATCCTTTGAATCAAGTCACGAACCGGTTTCTTTCCTTGACGTGCAAGCCTGTCAATGGCTTTTTGTCCGCCTGGAAAAACCGCCTTTTGGACTTGCTCATCTAATAATTGTTCTTGATTTTGCCAATATGATTGGTTGTTTGACTGTTGCATAGTTTTCCTGATATTTGTGTGGTTAGTGGGAAATGTCAATGACTTCCCAGAATGATGTGTTTTTTGGGCATAAATCTATCAGCTTTTGATGGACTTTTCAAGGGAATAAACAACCTTGATAACTGATATTTCAAGAAACTATCGGCCTGCCTAATGCATTCGAAGGGTCTGAATCCAAATTTCCACCCGCCTGTTTTTAAAGCGACCCATTTCAGTCTGGTTACTGGCGATTGGAAATTCCTCACAGGCTGTGACAATATCATCCACATAAACCCCGCTCATTTTCATTTCTCGTGAAACAGTTTCAGCACGTTTGAGAGCCACCAGGCAATTATGTCGATAGGCACCCCGACTATCAGAATAACCAATAACATAAATTTTGAACATGCCTGACTTGCGTTTCAGCCATAAAACCAGTTGTTTTAATTTTTGGCCGCTTTCTTCTGTTAATTCATACTGATTATTTTCAAAATAAAAATTCATGGAAAGCTTATGGGCGGGTCGTGTAATATCCACAACTTTTTCAAAAACTGCTTTGTTCACAGGCTTTTGCCATAGTTCACGTCGTGCGCCCAATGCTTTGACTGTGCAATCAACGTACCCCCATTCTTTGACAATGGCCTGACCTTTTTTGGATTGAACGAAATTAATAAAAGGAAGGGTCGATTCAGCAGCAGATATTAGAATCGTATACAAATATATCTTTCGAATCATTGGGTATGAATCAATTGCTACGCTGAAATAACTGGGTCTGACAGGATCAATTTCATAATCGGCAATTGCAAGCGCGTTGTTGTCATAAACAAATGGCAGGGAGCATAGGCCAATGCCTTGTGGGTCTTTATTGAGATGTTTAGACAGAGCCTCCAAATCCTGAAATTGTCTGGTGGCTTTAATATCTTTACCTGAAAGAAATTGATTTTTAAATAATTGATATAAATCAGAAGCAGTTTTGGGTGTGTAGATATGAATTGACTGATTGTTGTCCCATTGGGTTATTTGTCCTGTAAAAATATCCTGAATTTTTCTGATACTCATTGATCGATCCCGATTGTCTGGATGAACCATCACCACAATGCCATCAGTGGCAATCAAGAATTTTGTTGGGCAAAAATCGGTTTCCTGGGTATTTGTAAGGGGCTTTGGTAAGTTAGCGATTTGAATCTGTTGGCCTGTCAAAACCATATCACAGCGTCCATATTGAAGCCACTCATAGGCATGGTCTGAGCCAGTGGGATCAATTGAAACCTGACAAGTTTCCGGTTCACCTTGTGCAGTCAGGTAAATATTACCCGATTCATCAGTTTGTTTGGAAATAGATTCAGCATCCAATGTTTCCAGAAACCCCTTTACCAGCGGTAAACCCAGGCGATAGATCAATTCCTGATCGCCACAAATGCGAAATAATATATTGGATAGGGTTTCTTTTTCAGATGAGGGCATTGTCTGTGATATGTCCTGGGGCTGAGAACTAGACGATTTAGCCTGAGAGCTAGACGATTTAGCGGCTTGAGGCTGAGGTTTAATTGTTTTTGTTATGACCTTGTGATCCGATTCTAGGGCCTGGGAGACAAGAGGCCTGACTGACTGAATAACAGTTGGCTGCTTTACAATTGATTTTTTCCTTTCAACATAAAACCAATGATATCCAAAATATCCCAGAACCAGTATCAGCAGTAGAATAAGTAGTGTCAGAGGATTGCGATTGTGTGCTTTTTGTTTGGGCATTTTGGATTTAATGCCTTTGATAAACTCTCTGGCACTTTTATACCGATTATGGGTATCCAGGGTCACTGCATGATCCACGACATCGCTCAAGTCTGGTGAAATATTGGCAGATGGAACCTGGCTGGCAGAAATCCATTGATCTTTTTTCAATCGATCCTGTGCATTTGGCGGAACAATTCCAGTAAGTATTCGATACAGAATGATGCCACAGGAGTAGACATCGGACCATGCACCAATTTTTCCATTGGCTTGAAACTGCTCAGGAGGGGCTTCAGAATATTGAATGGTTTGTTTGATTGACTCGCTTTGTTTATCCAGCATTTGTTTGGCCTGACCAAATCCAAAAATAACTGGAAATCCCTGGGGAACAATCATTATTTTTGAAAGGGTCAGGTTGTAATGAAAGACATTTTTTTTGTGCAATCTATGAAGTGTATTCAAAATGGGTAAAACAATATCAACAGCTTCATGAATAGACAGGCGCCCGCCTTTGATCATTAAATGACGCGCCAGGTCTGTGCCATCAAGGAAGTCCTGAACCATATATGCGGTATTATTTTCACTAAAATAATTATCCACTTGAAGCACATGTTGCATGCGAATGTCTGAAAGGGTCATGGCTTCTTTTAAAAATGCCCGCTTGCCAAAGACGAATAACTCATTTTGAGCTTCATCTGCATTGGGGCGTACATAAATAAGGTCTACACCTCGACTGGTCAGCCCCACAGGAAAGTACTCTTTGACAACCATCCTCCGATTGATTGTCATATCAAATGCCATATAGGTATTGTTGAACCCATCACTTCCCAGAGGAACGCCCAAAAGATATTTGTCTTTCAGAATAGAACCCGGGTCCAGATACTGAGAATGGGATTTAAAATGGCGAAAATCATAGCCACAATGGTCACAAACAATATCATTTTTTCTGATTCTCATGCATTGAAAACATATTGTTTGGACGATTTGCTGTGCACGTTTGTTTTGTTTCATTTGCTTTTATTTCTTTCCAGGCGGGCAACAGCCTCAATATGAAAAGTATGCGGAAACATATCCACTGGCTGAACTTCAGCCACTTCATAGTAATCCGCAAGTGCCTTCAAATCCCTGGCCATAGTTGATGGATTACAGGATACATACACAATACGCCTGGGTGCCACAGACAGAAGTTGATTGATTACCCGGGGATGAATCCCTGCTCGTGGGGGATCCATAATGACAACATCAGGCGTTTCATTGCACTCTTTTAATTGATCCTTAATATCACCACAAACAAAATGGCAATTGTCGATGGCGTTTCGTTTACAGTTGTCTCTGGCATTGATAATGGCATCATCAACAAAATCAATTCCCCAAACCGAAGCACAGTCCCTGGCAAGCCAGATGGCAATAGTGCCTGTACCACAATATAAATCCCAAACAAGGTCATGCTTTTTTAATTGGGCAAAGTTTTTCACAGTTTCATACAAATGGACAACTGCCCGAGTATTTGTTTGAAAAAAAGAATTTGCAGAAATATTAAAAACATAAGGACCAATAGTATCCTGAATATACGACTGTCCTTGCAAGCATTTTTCCTTTTCCCCAACTGCAACAGCAGCTTTTCGCGACGATATCTGATGAATGAATGACACAATATTGGGGTGCTTGTGGCAGATATCATTGGCCATTTGTTTTAGGAGTGTTTGATGATCAATTGATGTCACAATATTGACCATCCATTGATCATGGGCATTGGAATGACGCAACACAGAGAATCGCCAAAATCCATCATGGCTTTTTAAACCATATGCAGGTTTATCCGATAATTTCATGAATTGTCGAACATCTGCTAAAATTTCATTGCCCTGTTTTTTATGTATCAAGCATTTTTGGATATCCAATACCTTGTCAAAGGTTCCGGGTACGTGAAGTCCCAGGGCAAAGCTTCGGTCAATGTTTTGATCCATCTCTGAGCGCATCAGCCAGCGACGATCTGAGCAGGAAAATTCCATTTTATTTCGGTATTCAAAAATATCCGGTGAAGGAATGGTTTGATGAACCTGGGGTGCGATAATCCCACCAATATGTTCCAATGCCTCAGTCACTTGCAGTTGTTTGTATTCAATTTGTTTATCATATGTAATAAACTGCCATTTACAGCCACCACAATACGAACTATACTGGCAGGGTGGATCAATGCGATAAGGTGATGGGCGGATAATGTCAATGGTTCTGGCTTCTGCATATTGTTTTTTCTTTTTAAAGATCCTGATACGCGCGACATCGCTTTCCATAGCGTTATCTACAAAGATAACCATGCCCTGATGTTTAACCAATGCACGACCACCAATTGCCATTTTTTCGATGGTTACTTCTAATTCACTTCCTTTTTTCATGATATGCTCACTTTTAATCACTGATTTGAAAACTGGAAACCGCTTTTTTCAAATCCACGGCCATTTGAGATAATTGCTCGGAATTTTGTTTATTGCCCGATGCCACATCGGTTGTATTATAGGTGGCATACTGGATATTACGAATATCAACAATGAGTTTGCTGATACCGCCTGAAACAGTTTCACTGGATTTAGCAATATCAGCAATTCCATGTGCCACTTCGGAAATATTGGCAGCTGACTCACGTGCCACACTGGCAACTTCAGTGGCAGATGTTTTAATTTCCTTTAAGCCATCATTGGCATGTTTGATTCGCTCGGCAGATTCAACTGCTGAGGATGCAATGGAGTCCACTGACATGGTGATTGCATTGGATGCATCACTCTGTCTGGAAATGGCCTGGCCGATATAAATATTGTTTTCAAGGACTTTTTTGATGACTTTACTGGTTTCCTGAATGCTGTCAAATGTGATATCTATATGGTTTCGAATTTCTTTTAACAGCTTGCCAATCTGATTGTTGGCATCTGCTGTTTTTCCTGCCAGATTCTTGACTTCTTCAGCCACAACCCCAAAACGAATACCGGCTTCGCCGCCACGAACAGCTTCAATTGTAGCATTCAACGCCAAAAGATTGGTTTGTGTGGAGATGGTACTGATAATTTTGACCGCCCCCTGGATGGCATCTGATGCCTTCTGGAGTTTGTTCAAAGCATCAAGGCTTTTATTGATCTGCTCGTTGGCATCTTCGGATATTTTGACAGTCTCTGATGAATTTTGTGAGACAGTCGCCAGATTACTGGACATGGTCTCAATGGATGTATTGACTGTGTTAATATCCGACGATATGGCTGCAATATTGGTGGTGATTTCTGACATATTCATGGAAGCCTGACTGGCTGATGTTGCAACAGTATCAATATTGGTACTGAGCTGAGCAATTTTTTCATTGGTATCATTGACATTGATTGAAATCTGTGATGTGGATTCCGCAATGGCAGTCACGTAATTCCCATTTTCCTCTGCGTTTTTGACCACACCATCTGCATCGCCACTCATATCTTCTGAAAATTCAAACAAGGATGATGAGCCCAGTTTCAAAGATTCAGAGGCTTCGGCCAGATTAATGGCATTTTGACGAAAGGTTGAAATAATATCAGATAAATTTTTTCGCGTGGTTTCATAGCCTCGTGCAATTACACCGATTTCATCACCGCGTTTCATGTCTTTTTCAGGCAGGGATGCCAGAAGGTTATTCTTACCCATTTCATGAATACAGGAGGAAATTCTGAGAATGGGTTTTGTTAATGAACGTCCCAGAAACAATGCAATGCCCAACATGATGAATGCGCCAATAAACGATATGATTACCTGAGTCATACCCACCTTATACAACTTTTCCTGGGACATTTGCTCATCAAGTTTAAGCTGTTCAGCAGCTTCTTGTTTCAACATATCAAGCTCAATATTGACCATAGCATCTGTATAAATCACCTTCACCTGACCAATCTTATTTCCTTTGTAAATACAATCCTGAATATCAACAAGGTACTGGCTGATTTTTGACTGGTAGGGAAATCTCCCTGTAAAGAATTCTATTTTACCAGATTCAGTTCGCCATATGGATGTAAATATCTGGTTCATTTCATCGTACACAATAATGCCAATCAACCATTTCGGCTCCATGAAAACTTTAAGCATATACTCGGCAGTGATGGGATCCAAATCATATAAGCTAACCAAAACCGATTGTGCCATAATGCGATTGTATGCCTGAACTGATGTCTTTAAAGACTGATACACATATTTTTTTCTTTTCTCAATCATGTTTTCATACTGTTTTTTGCGGCTTTCAATAACATTTTGTATTAACGAGTTCTGTTGGTACAAAAAAACAGAGCCAATGATAACCAAAAGACAAATGAGCAATAAGCCAAAAAACATGGATATCTTAGTGGCAATACCAATATTGTGGTAACGAATTTTTTGTGTTAAACGATCCTTGACGGCCATTTAAAATTTCCTCATAAAAACAGAATATTATATAAATTATTTAATCGTTGAATCAAATTTTATGTGCAATTTTCGAGCCATACATGTGAATATGTAATATTGAGGGATAATCTTTCTTGTACTTGCGCCGGTAGAGATATCTAAATTACCGCGCATGCAGAAGAAAATCAATGATAATTTTTCGATTCGCCAGACAATAATTCCCCATAACGTTTACAAACCCGCATATTTTGCAATTTTAATATCAAAACAGTCAGGGAAAGGGTTGCTAAAAATAATCACATCCACTTATATATATAATTTGCAGTTTTGCCGATAACCTACTACAGCAAGGCAGAAATAATGCCCCGGTTTTAGCTATAAAAATCAATCAATGCAAAATTTCGGCAAAGCCGCGACCGCCTGGGATTGAAACCCCAGGCTATTCTCTGACGTCCCTATCGGGACTTATAGTGTCTTGTTATAAGATGCGCATTCGTTCGATTACAACAGATCTTTTAAATATAACACTTTAAGTCCCTTTAGGGACGACAGAGAATAGCCTGGGGTTTCAACCCCAGGCGGTCGCGGCTTTGCCGAAATTTTGCATTGATGGATTTTTATAACTAAAACCGGGGCATTATTTCTTCCTTGCTGTACTACCTAAATAATACACTTGAAAGTACATAATAAATAATATATATAAGCGATTTTTGGCCCTTAATGGGACGGAGTCCCGATAAAATATATGGGGCGTATGTACAGTTTAGGGGAAGTGAATTTCATAAAAGGAATGCTCAATTTCGGCAATTGCAAGAACAGCGTAGGGCTAAAGCCCAACGCTGAATTGCGAAAGGACGCTAAAGCGCCCTCATACTACATAGTACATGATGCTCGTTCCCAGGCTCTGCCTGGGAACGTGTTCTTGGCGGCTCTGCCGCCTGTTCAGTTCGTAGGTGGCAGAGCCACCTCGGAAAACGTTCCCAGGCAGAGCCTGGGAACGAGCACCGGAGAGAGTTTGCGCTTAGCCTGACGGCTATGGGCTTTAGCCCCATGCGGACTTGATAACCAATACGAATTTTTCGACCTACTTTTTGGGAATGCGCCCAAAAAATCACATGCACTTGTAAAATTTGGGCATCCTTCATATTCAAGTAAAAAAAAATGAAAATGATTCCTGTTGTTTTTATATTGACCTATAAAAAGGAGGTGTGAGATGGGAGTTATTATTAATAAAATTAAACTTGTTGGGTCAAAAGCTAAAAAGAAAGTGGATGCATTGTATGATTCTGGCGCAAGCTTTTCATTTATTCAAAGAGAACTGGCAAAAAAATTGGAGACTGTCTTAACGTTACCTGAGCCAATTACATTTGAAACTGCAAAAGAAGGCGATGAATTACTTGTTAGAGAAAGAGTTGTTTTAGATTTTTATATCGAAGGAATTCGGCTTTCAGATGAATTTTTTATAGCGGATGACGAACTTTCTGAAGAAGTCATTATAGGGGCAGCAACAATGCAGAAATGGCGCTTAAAACTTGATTTTGATCAGGACAGAGTTATTGTTGATCAAATGGTGACAAGACTCATGTTAAAATAAGTTTATTGAAAAAGGATGTACCTGACATCAATAAAAATGTAGAATCATCAAAAACATGCACTAGTCAACTTTGCAATTTTGCCGATAATCTGAATAATTCACTTGAAAGTACATAACAAATAATATAATCAGAATTTTCGGAACTTATATTATCAAAAGGCAAACTCATTTATGAACATGGAAAATAGAATCAAAACATTACGCAGTGAAATGAATAATCAGGCAGCTTTTGAATTTTATTCAAGCAAGGAGGAGATATGATAAAAGTAGGATCCCTGCAATATGGTGTTATATTCAAAAAGGCTTTTTCAGACCCAGAAATTTTTAAATCCTTTATTGATGATTTTTTTGATACAGACATTCAGATAGAAAAAGTGGAAACAGAAAAGTCTTTTATTCAGCCCA
>Ga0272440_1002275_pt1 | contig 15100 bp, 12 predicted proteins | sample SSMMMBAug17_FD_192440 | JGI IMG/M metagenome (GOLD analysis project Ga0272440, IMG submission 192440) | Marine sediment archaeal communities from Little Sippewissett salt marsh, Falmouth, MA, United States - SSM-MMB-Aug17 | ecosystem: Environmental > Aquatic > Marine > Wetlands > Sediment ... | reverse complement strand
ATCAATAGATGTAATGACTTTCTCAAGGTTTCTGTCCACTTGCTCAAAACGTTTGTCCACTTGCTCAAAACGTTTGTCCACTTGCTCAAAACGTTTGTCCACTTGCTCAAAACGTTCTTTCATATCGCTTCGAAACTCATCAAAACGTTTATCTACCTGTTCAAAACGTTTATCTACCTGTTCAAAACGTTTATCTACCTGTTCAAAACGTTTATCTGTCTGATTAAATCGCTCAAGCATATCCTGTCGGGATGTATCGAAATGCTTATCAATATCGGAAAATTTAGTATTCATGTCCAGTTTAAGATCACGTACCTGTTCACGAAATAATTCCTGATTTCTGCGTAACTCATTTGACTGAGACTGTAAATGGTCGAAACGACTGTCAAAATATTTTGTATTCGGAATACTGCCAGCTATTAACATTTGTATTTCAGATGTAAGCGGCATATTTTTTTCATTTTCGTTCATTTTTATCTCCCTTTCTTTTATGGTTCGTCGCAATTTTCAAACACTCCTCAGCTAAAAAAGGATCGAATAATATCATTATACGTCACAGCAATCATAACAGTCACCAGAAATGCAACACCAATCTGTTGCGCAACCTCCATTGCGCGCATATTTACAGGTCGTCCAGTAATGGCTTCATAGCTAAAAAACATCAGATGCCCGCCATCCAGCACAGGAATGGGTAACAAATTGACTAATGCCAGGTTGATACTGATTACCGCAATAAATAGCATCAAATTTTTCCAACCCGCTTTTGCAGATTGATCTGCCATTTGCGCAATAGCAATGGGGCCGCCAATCGTATCTGATGACAAAGAGCCTGTTACCAATTTCCACAGACCTAAAACAGTCATTTGAACCATTAATACTGTATGCTTTGAACCTTCAACAACAGACTGAACAACACCCAGTTCCTTGACTTCATAGTCAAGTTGCACAATATTCAAATTTTCCCAAATCAAATCTTTGTGCATTTCATATGCGTCTTTCCCCAAAATAGATTCCAATTCTGTGCGAACCTTGTGAGATGTAATATACCACTTCTCTGCCAACTGTCTCATCGAATTTACAATATCTATCGGAATATCGGCTTTTCGCAAAGCAGCAAGCGTATCTTCAGTAACACTAATTTTTACACTTGATATGCCAATCATATAGCGATCGATCGTTTCCCCAAAAAGATTTTTTTCAGCATAAGCTTTGGGTTGAACATTTAGATCAATCAGTTCATCATTTCTCTTTACAGTCAGTTGCACAGCCCTGCCCTTACATCCAGAAATCAATGCAGCCATTTCCTGCCAGGTTCGAACAACTTCGTTGTTGACTGCGATAACCAGATCACCAGATTTCACCCCCGCTGCTTCAGCCGGTGAATCCTGTCCAACGCCCATGATTTGCGGTAACTGTGTCGGGATGCCAGTCAAAAAAGCAATCCATACAAATAATGCCCATGCCAGCACAACATTGAAAACTGGGCCTGCTGCAACAACAATCATACGTTGCCAGACTGTTTTTTTTGAAAAGGAATAAGGTTCGTCAACAATATCAACTTCATCAGTGGGATCTTCACCCACTAATTTGACATATCCTCCCAAAGGGATTAGAGAAAGCCTATAATCAGTACGTCCAATTGTTTTTCCAACAATTCTCGGGCCAAATCCCAGTGAAAATTTTTCAACGCCTACTGAAAATATTCGGGCAAATAGATAATGTCCTAACTCATGAAAAAATATCAGTAAAGAAAGTACGATAACCAAAACCAACAGATATGAACTGGTTTGAGTTGCATAATTTAAGATAATTTCCATAAAAAAAATATCCTCATTTAAATTTGTAATTTATTTCATGTGAATACCATTTGAATGATAATTGTCAAGGGAAAAAGTCCCATAATAGATGCTTACGAACAACTTTTTTTATTCTTTATTTTTTAACAAAACTGTAATATAGTTGTCGTATATTAAAAAGTTGTAGGGACTTAAATGAATACACCTATACATTAACCACAAGGCCAGGTAAATATGATTATCATTATCGACTTTGGCTCGCAATACAATCAGCTAATTGCGCGTCGCGTAAGAGAACAAAACGTATATTGTCAAATCTTACCACCTGAAACATCTTTGGAAACTATTCGCGCATTGTCCCCCAAAGGTATTATTCTATCAGGCGGCCCTGCCAGCATATATGAAAATGGTCCGGGCATTGATCCTTTAATATTTCAAATGAATATTCCTGTTCTTGGAATCTGTTATGGCATGCAATTTATGGTTCACAGTCTTGGTGGTGATGTTCGGAAAGCATCAAAACGAGAATATGGTCATGCCCGCTTGATAATAAAGGATCACACATCTATTTTCCGGTCTCTTTCTGATGAAACCCCATGCTGGATGAGTCATGGGGATAGTATCACTGCGTTGCCTGATGGGTTTGAGGTGATTGCAATTACTGATAATTCTCCTTATGCTGCTATTATCAATCCTTTGCGTCAATGGGTTGGATTGCAGTTTCATCCGGAAGTTGTTCATACGCCGGAAGGTAAAAAAATGCTTGGCCATTTTTTATTTGCCATGTGTCAGTGCCAGCCAGATTGGAACATGGATTCCTTCATTACTTCAGAAATAAACAATATCAAAAAAACTGTTGGTAATCGAAAAATTGTACTGGGATTGAGTGGCGGCGTGGATTCATCAGTAACCGCCTGCCTGATTCATAAAGCTGTGGGCAACCAGTTGACCTGCATTTTTGTGGACAATGGGCTTCTCCGAAAAAATGAGGCCAATGATCTGAAACAAATATTTCAGGAAACTTTTCATATGAATCTTTTATTTGTTGATGCCCGCTCGCAATTTTTAAACGCATTGAAAGGTGTTGTCGATCCTGAACAAAAACGTAAAATAATTGGACATTTATTCATCAATGTATTTGAAAAAGAGGCTGCCAGAATAAAAGATGTTGATTTTCTTGCACAAGGCACGTTATACCCTGATGTCATTGAATCCAGATCGGCATTTGGTGGACCAAGTGCTGTCATTAAATCGCATCATAATGTAGGCGGCTTACCAGAAAAAATGAATTTGAAACTGATTGAACCCTTACAATTTCTTTTCAAGGACGAAGTGCGAACGCTTGGTCAAACCCTGGGATTACCAGATCGAATGGTATTCAGACAGCCCTTTCCAGGGCCCGGCTTAGGCATTCGTATTATTGGTGAAATATCAGAAAAACGATTGCATATCCTAAGGGAGGCTGATGCTATCCTGCTTGAAGAAATCGAACAGGCCGGCTATTATACAAAATTATGGCAGTCTTTTGTGGTGCTTTTGCCCTTAAAAACTGTTGGCATTATGGGAGATCAACGCACCTATGAGAATATTGCTGCCATTCGGGCTGTTACAAGCATCGATGCCATGACAGCGGATTGGGCAAAATTACCTCATGATTTATTGGGCAAAATTTCCAACCGAATTATTAATGAGGTACAGGGCATTAATCGTGTTGTCTATGATATAAGTTCAAAACCACCCGCAACCATTGAGTGGGAATAAATTAATAATAGAAGGATTTTTATTATGGATGTAAACAGAAAAATCAGAATTGATGGCGATTATCTTCAGTCTTATCAAGATGATTATATGGAATTACAGGTCGATAAAATGAACCAGCGGGTTACATTCTTTTCCATTGTTTTTATCATTTTGATGGGCATCGCTTTTACCTTTGGTTTCTTTTATATACGAACGAATATCACCAAAGTACCCAAAGAGGTTCAAGCTTTATCTCATCAGGTGGTGCAGCGAATGTCTACTATTTCAGAGCGTCATACACAGATGGAATCCAGTTTTCAAAGCAAATTGTCGCTTTTGGAAAAAGTGACTGAGGCCCTCAGAAAAGATCAGAAAGAAATTCAGGATGCCATTGATAAGATTAATCGCACGAAAGCAGATCAAAATGATGTGGGACGAATTCTTGGAAAATCCAGTCAGGAAAATTTCAAGGCCATTGAAGAAGTCCGCTCTCATCTGAACACCATGAACACAACGTTTACCGATCAATTCAGTCAATTTTCAGCACAATTTGAGGCATTTAATAAAGATGTCAATGATGTTGTTCAAACAAGCATTGTAAAAATTCAAAAAGATGTTCAGGAAAGAATCGGTGGTGTTCAGGACAGAATTGAAAAGGTGTCTGAAAGATTTCAGACCATCAATGCTGAAATGAATTCGTTTGCAAAGGACGTTAAAACATTGGATACCAATGTTAGAACATTAAAAAAAGAACTGGATACTTTTAATACAAGAATTTCAGATGCTACTTCAACTGTCAATGACTTGTCATCCGACCTGACAAATCTTTCCAGGTCAATTAAAGACATGATCGACAGTGATCATCTGGAAGAATTGCTTTCCATTGAACGAAGAAATGTTCAGAACAATGCAGACCTTCAAAAAGCGCTTCTGGAAAACCATATCAAGGTATTGGATGGTAAAATTGATAATATCAAACAACAGGTTGAAAAAATTCAAAACAATCCACCACAATCTCGTCGTCCTGTAACTGAAACAAGGCCTGAACCCCTTGTACAACAATTACCTGTCAAGACCCGAAAAAAAGATCTGATTCAAAAGACAAACAGTCCAGAATTGATCAAACCTTTGGTTACCAAACCCCCTCCGCCGGGCGGCATGATTGAAGAAGATCTGCCAGAGTAATTATGTAGATATAAAAAAATTGCGTTTGAAACAAAAGGGAGTAAATTTCAAATATCATGTCTATCATTGATCGTACAGACAATGAAACATATCAGGTATTAAACGAATCTCAATCCAAACTAAACAGCACAATCTTCTTTTTTACAGTTATTATCGTTTGCAGCATTGAATTAATTGCATCATATTTATATTCACAGATAAACATATCACCGATTATGCTTACAGGTATTGTCAGACTCATTGAATCCATATGCATTCTAAGTTATATTTTCATGCAAAAAAATTGTGGGGCCATTGGTTGTGGCAAGAATCAGATTCTACCGGGTTTTTATTATGGTTGTGTATGGTCACTGTGTTTTGGAGCGATTGTTTTTGCAATTTTTTTTTTATGCGGCTATTGGTTCAGGATTAATCTATTTCGTATGGTGCAGATGCCGATAAAGGGAACAGTGCTTGATCAAAGTTTGTACGTTGTTGTTGGGTGTGTCATCGGGCCTTTTACAGAAGAATTGGTTTTTAGAGGTATTTTTTATAGTTTTTTTCGACAATGGGGAATAATAGTTGCCTGTTGTTGCAGTACCATGATATTTGTTTTATTACATAATCATGCACCGGTTATACCAATTACACAAATTGTCGGCGGCCTTGTTTTTGCATTTTCATACGAACATACGAAAATGCTTGCAACACCCTTGACAATACACGTTCTTGGAAATTCTTGTATGGCTTTATTGTCATATTTGCCGATAAAATTATAAAATTTGTTTTGCAGTTTATCAAAGATTGTGTAAAATGAAAAAATCTGTGAGGTATAGTCATACCTATACCTTAAAACGAGCTATTCATATACAGAGCATTGATTGATTTCCATAATGAATCAGTGCCAAACTATTGCAAGCATGCAATTGATTAGGAGGATGAAATGAAAACGTATAAAAGCAATGATACATTCTTTTTGTTGCCTGAAACTGACCTTGTTGCCAGCCAGATGGAAGAAATTAGAGATTATTTTATGAAAGAATTAAGGGACAACGCTGATTTCGAACAGGTTACACTTGATGCGACTGGAATTGAAATTGTTGATTCATTAGGCGTCAATCTGATCATTGGACTTTACAGACATGTTTCCACAGAATCAAAAAAATTCAATGTGATCAATGCCGGTGAAAAATTTATGAAAGTTGCGAATTTCTTTAGATTTTCTACCTTGTTCGATATTGAAAAAGCCCCTTCAGATGGTTGATATCAATCATCTGTAATATGCCTTTCAGAGGAATTATATGATAAAAAATTCACCATCCATTTTAATTGTGGATGATAATCCATTTAACAGAGAAATGCTGGGCGATATACTCAAGGCCAATGGCTGCGTTGTAGATAAAGCCAATAATGGAAAAGAAGCGCTGGACAGAATTGCAAACAAAACATATGCAATCATTATTATGGATATGCTGATGCCTGGTCTGGATGGATTTGAAACGACCAAACAAATCCGAAAAATGGGGCTTAAAACCCCGGTCATTGCACATACCTCAATGAGCATGAAAAAAGATCGTCGCCGATGCATGGAGGCTGGATGTGATGAATTTTTGCCTAAACCTATCAATACTGTCAACTTATTGGAATTAATTAATAAGTTCGCGGCATCTGATCATCAATCCGAAGTTCAATCTAATGCTTCTCAAAACAAAATCCAACATCCGGATGACCCATCATTTAATGGTTTGAATGTGTTGCTCATTGAGGAAGATCAAACAATCAGAAATCAATACTTAACAGTGATGCAAGACATGGGGTTCACTGTATCATTTGTTCCAAATGGCAATGAAGCGCTTAACAGACTGGAAGAAAATTCAAAACAATTTGATTTAATTATCAGCAATATGTTTACATCCGGCATCGATGGTTTGGGCGTCCTTAACACCACCAAGCGTGAATATCCCCATATACTGGTATTTATCTATGCCGCTAAATTTGATCCAGAAACGCTTCAGTTGATGCTTCAACTTGGCGCTGATGGTATTATCCCGCAATCTGATTTTAATAATTCCATTGGAAAAATTGTTCATGCCGCTTTATCACAATCGACCCATTCAAGGACAAATCAGGCGCAAACAGCATTCCAGGTCCGGCAATCCCAGGCCAGGCTGACACAATATGGATGTTCCAAACCTTGCCAGTTTATTGACATGGCTTTTTCAACACTTCACGATGCTGGCGGTGATATGGCACAGTGCAGACATTTCAATCGAAGTGGTCGGTGCGGCGTCGTACTTGCTGATGTGTCCGGGCATGACATATTAAGCTCGTATATCAGCGCAGTCTTTTTAGGTATTCTCTCTTCTGTTTGGAATACCAATCAAGATCCCCTTTCTCTGCTTCGAATTATCAATAAAGAGCTATTGAAAATGGAAGAGGTCAATTATCATGTATGCACAACTGTACTGCTATGGGACCAAAAAAAATCTCATCTGGAAATAGCAACTGCTGGAAATCCAGGGGCGCTTCTACTTACACAAAAGGATGACCAACTCTCATTTGATCTATTTGATGGCGGAGGAATTTGTTTAGGCCTTTTGGATCGAGATGATCTTTATACGTACCAACAGGTTGAACTCGTTCAAAATTCACGTTTGTTTCTTTTTTCTGATGGTATGTCTGTGAGAAAACTTAAATCAACGATCAAGCAAAACAAACAACTTTTTCTTTCTGAGGTTTCCTCAAAAAGAGAATTATGCCGACGACTTCTGGATGCCTATATGGATTCATGGTCTCAAAATGATGACATGATACTACTTTGCCTCGAATCAACAAAGACTGATGAGGAACGATTTGTTTATTCCTTTAATTCAGATTATAGAGAAGTTGATAAAGCCTGTAAATGGATTTCTGACCAGATAAAAACGCATATGCCGAATCTGGATATGGACATGATGATGTTATCCATTCGAGAGGCGCTTTTGAATGCTGTTGAACATGGCAATAATTATGATATCAATGCCCTCGTAGAAGTTACGCTTGAGTTTCAATCCACTGGACTTCAAGTGGATATTGCAGATCAAGGCACTGGATTCAATTTAAATGAAAAATTAATTGACAGCAAAAAAGAAAGTGGATTTCAAATTGGCAAGCGGGGATTAAAAATTATTCATGCATTTGCTGATAAGATAGAGGTTCAAGGTGGAACTCTGCGATTACTTTTTTATTCTAGCTAACGATATTCTTTTCTTTCCCGATCCATATCGCGTTTTTCATCTCGTTTTCGGATTGCCTCACGTTTATCGTGTCTTTGTTTTCCCCTGGCCAGACCAATCATAAGCTTGACTTTACTTCCTTTAAAATAAATATTGATTGGAACTAGCGTGTAACCTTTTTCCTGGGTTTTTCCCAATAAACGTTTAATTTCATGTTTGTGAAGCAATAACTTTCTTGGGCGTTTGGGTTGATGGTTGCCATAATAAGCAAAACTATATTGTGAGATATTCATCTGATATACAAACACCTCGCCATTTGTAATTTTTGCGTAAGCATCTTTGAGACTTGCTTTTCCCATGCGAAGTGATTTGACTTCAGATCCTTTCAATGCAATTCCCGCTTCATATTCATCATCAATAAAATAGTCAAAGCGTGCTCTTTTGTTATTTGCAATAATTTTTATCGTGGGCTTCTCTGGCATAATCTTTTTTCCTTTTTATAGCTACAAACCCAATGTATCCAGACAAATCATGAAATCATCAGCAAAACGATCTTCCAATTCGTTTTGGCGTAATTTTTCATCATCAGATTCCGGCATATTTTCCTTCGTACCATACGAAACATCCCATCCTTTATTTTTTAAGCAGGTAATAACCTGATCTACCTGATCTCTGCTGGCATCATTGCCGATATTTTTTTCTCCAAGATAAAATTTCATGTGGATTCTCCTGTATGATAATTCCTTAGGAACATTCTGAAAACAACATGCTCGTTTTTTTTGATCAAACAAAAAAATATGGTTGCGTAGAGACGTAGCATGCTACGTCTCTACAATACGAACTTTTTTTAAAGGGGGCATCTTTCAAAAAAATGTTCGTGTCAAGGCAAATCCGCTTGAAACGTTTTAATTACTGTTTTTCCAATTTCTGTATGAATTTGATTAATTTTTTCATCTTTAAGTGTTTCTTCCCATGACTGATATGTAATTCTAAACGACATACTTTTCTTACCCGATGGAATTGGATCGCCATCATAAACACTGAAAACTTGAATATCAGCAAGCAATTTCTCATTACAGGCTCGCATGACGCTGATTATTGACTCTGCCTGAATATTTCTGTCAAGAATTAATGTCATATCTCTGGATGTTGATGGAAATCGTGGCATCGGCCTGGCAACAATGTTTTCCGGTATTAAATGATACAGGATTTCATAATCAATTTCACAAACATACACAGGTTGACGAATTTGATAGTTTTGAAGCACATCAGGATGAATCTCACCTGCCATGCCAATACTATTTTTTTTCACTTCAATCTGAGCCATATATCCAGGGCGAAAATAATTACTGCCCAATTTTTCAGGTTTGACAAAGCTGACCTTTTTTATATGCAGCCGATGCATCAAACTTTCAATTACACCCTTCAGATCATAAAAATCACAGGCTCTTTCTGGTTGCTGCCAGCTTTCATCTATCGCTGCGCCTGTCCATACCAGAATAAGGGTTTCATTTTCTTTGGGCAGTGGCGCATTGGAATGATTTAGAAATACTTTGCCTGTTTCAAACAATTTAAGGTTTATATTTTTTTGATTCAAATTCCGACGAACTGTTTCCAACATGCCGGGTACTAATGATGTCCGCATGACAGCCTGATCTTCTGAAATGGGATTGCTTAACCTAACGTCTTTACGACGAGAATCATCTGATGGTAAATTTAAGCGATCTGCAGATTCTGCTGCAATAAAGCTATAGTTGATTGCCTCTGTAAATCCAAAGCCGGTCATGATGTCTTTAATGCGATTTCGGTATTTAAGATGGCGAGATGGTTTTTCTGCAACAATAGGAGATTTGGGCGTAACAATGGGAATTTCATCGTAACCAATACGCCGGGCAACCTCTTCCATGATATCCTGAGGTCGTTTGACATCAACGCGAAAAGAGGGTACATGCACCTGAATGAGATCATCATCAATATCATTTACTGTAAACGCAATGGATGCCAACAGCGACTTTATCTGTTCTCGATCCGGCGTGATGCCAATTAGTCGATGAAGCTGTTTGATACTGACATCCACCCGAGCAATTTCTATGGGTGATGGATACCTGTCAATAATCCCTTTACATATGGTTGCACCGCAAATTTCTTTCATCAGTTGTGCCGCACGGTCAATCGCCCAAATGACACCATCAGGATCAATGCCCCTCTCGAACCGATAAGATGCATCAGTGCTTAATCCCAAACGTTTGGAGGTTCGTCGCACACTTGTGGGGTTAAAATAGGCACTTTCAAGAAGTACACGGCTGGTATTATCGTTAATTTCAGAATTCAAGCCGCCCATAACACCTGCAACAGCAACCGGTTTTGTGCCATCACAAATAAACAGCATGTCATCATCCATTTTGCGGTCTTTTTTATCCAGGGTCGTAAAATTTTCATTTTTTTTGGCTGTACGAACGACAATACGATTTTCATCAAGCATATCATAATCAAAGGCATGCAATGGCTGTCCAGATTCCATCATCACAAAGTTGGTAATATCCACAACATTGTTGATTGGACGTAAACCAATTGCGCGCAATCGTTTTTGAAGCCATTTGGGCGATGGCGCAATTTGAACATCCATCATGACACGAGCCGCATATCTTGGGCAATGATCAGGATTGTCTATTGTTACTGATGTCATTGACGAACAATCAGGACCGGTTTCATCAAAGGATATTTCAGGATAAATCAGGGGTTCAGATTCGATTGCAGCGATTTCTCTTGCCACGCCAATCATACTGGCACAATCCGGACGATTGGGTGTCAGACCAATTTCAAACACTGTGTCTGATAACGCGAACGCATCTTTCAACAGTGTGCCAGTTTGATAAGTGCCATCGAGAATCAAAACACCATCGCTGGCATCACCAATGCCCAATTCTTTTTCAGAACAGATCATCCCTTCTGATGGTTCATTTCGAATGACTGTCTTTGTTAAAACCTTACCATCAGGCAAGCAAGTTCCTGGTAATGCGCAGGCAATCAAAGCATTTTCGAAAATATTAGGGGCACCACACACGACAGGAATTACTTTTTCGCCAATATCCACCTGACAACACTGTAGTTTATTCGCGTTGGAATGGGCAGATATGCGACGAATTCTTCCCACAACAACCTTTTGCAGATATTCGTAAGGATCAAAAACAGACTCAACCTCCAATCCAGCCATTGTTAGCGCATCCGCCAGAAAATTGTTATCTGATTTGATATTGACATATTGATTTAACCAGTTTTTACTTACTTTCATACTAACCTCTTAGAACTGATTAAGGAATCGGATATCGTTATCATAGAATTTCCGGATATCATCAATGCCATACTTAAGCATGGCAATTCGTTCGATACCCATTCCAAAAGCAAATCCGGTGTATTTTTCGGTGTCATATTGAACATTCTCAAAGACAGCCGGATGCACCATGCCTGCACCCAATATTTCCAGCCATCCTGTTTGAGAGCAAATCCGACATCCATTTCCACGACACATAACGCACTGCATATCAACTTCTGCACTGGGTTCAGTAAATGGAAAAAAACTGGGCCGGAATCTCAAACCTGTGTGCTCATCAAAAATATGATGCACCAGTGTTGTCAAGATTCCCTTCAGATGACCGAAATGAATGTTTTCATCAACCATAAGGCCTTCAATTTGCTGAAACATGGGCGTATGCGTGATGTCCGAATCACAACGATATACTTTGCCGGGTGCAATAATTCGAACCGGTGGATTACGTTTTTCCATGGTTCGTATCTGAAGCGGTGATGTATGCGTTCGAAGCACAACATTGTCGGAAATATAAAATGTGTCCTGCATGTCTCGTGCTGGATGATCCTTTGGAATATTCAGCGCCTCAAAATTGTAATAATCCAGCTCAACTTCAGGGCCTTCAACAATCTCAAAACCAAGCTGCGTAAAAATATCGCATATTTCCTGATTGATCAATGTGAGCGGATGTTTTGACCCGGAATATGTCGGACGTCCAGGAAGTGTAATATCAATATCTGACTCTTGCGCTTCAATTTTTTGCCTGATCGCCATTGTGGCATCCTGAAACGCACTCTCCAGCTTTTTCTTCAGAATATTGGCGAATTTTCCAGCGTCAGGCCTTTGATCTTTGGGAAGATCAGATATGTTTCTCAAAAATCGGGTCAAGACCCCTTTTCGTCCTAAAAACCGGGTTTGTATGTCTTGAATCTCTTTTTCGTCTGATGCCGATCCCAATGTATCCATGGCATCTGATCGAATTTGTTCAAGCATATTGCCGACTGAATTCATTTGCGCCTCGTAATCTTTGTTCATACATTATTTTCCAACATGAGTTGGTCGTTAATTACAACACATCCATAAAAATACCAGACAGATTGATATTATTATTTTTTTCGCTATGGGATCTGTCAAAATCTTACGCAATTGCTTCTGTTGCAACAGTCGCAATTCTTGTAAATGCAGGCGGGTCTGATATGGCCAGTTCGGCCAAAACTCTTCGATCCAGTTCAATATTTGCTTTTTTCAGACCATGAATAAATTTGCTATAAGATAAATTATTCATCCGCGCTGCTGCATTAATTCGAATAATCCATAACTTTCTAAAATTACGCTTTCGTTGTTTTCTATCTCTGTATGCATAAGACAAGGCTTTGTCCACAGAATCCGCTGCTGTGCGAAACAACTTGCTTCGACCGCCACGAAAACCTTTGGCCAGTTTTAAAACTTTTTTTCTTCTTCTACGAGCTTTATAACCGCGTTTGATACGCATTTTTAGTTCTCCTTTAAAATAAATTCAACCTGAACTGCCTTTATTTTCAGACAGCCTGATTGTTGTCTTTGAATAATTTTGAATCTGGCAACTTAACATATTTTTTTATTGAAAACAACAGATTTTTATTCAGACTAAATTAAAATTATTATTTGGATATAATGTTAATTTTTGTTGTATACTCTAATATTATTATATATTATACCGAATGTGTTTTTACAGATAGAAAAATTTAATAAAGGAATACAATAATGTTTGATCAACACCAATTACAGATAATGATTGTCGATGATGATACGAGACTAACAGAACGTCTGGCGATGGGGCTAAAAAAAGATGAATTGTTTGTCAAAATAGTTCGGTCAGCCCCAAAAGCATTAGACATTATTAAACAAACGCCTGTGGATATTCTCATTACTGATATTCACATGCCTGAAATGAATGGTCTTGAATTTAGCCAATTGGTACTGAACATGAACCCGGATACACAGATTATAATGATGTCGGTCCATATGAATATCAACACTGTAATTGAAGCCATGAAACTCGGGGCAGTTGATTTTTTACAAAAACCTTTTGAAACCAATGTTCTTCGTGATGCAATTCTTCAATCCATAGAAAAATGGAAAGAACGTAATAAATTGCGTATGGCTTATAATAATCTCGAGAAAGAAAAAGAGTTGCTGGCTGTAACCATGCGAAGCATTGGTGATGGCGTTATTGCGACTGATATTGATGGCCGGATTATTATGATGAATCGTGTGGCTGAGCAATTAACCGGTTGGTCTATTGATTCTGCAAAAAATAAATTATTAACTGATGTTTTTTATATAATTAATGAAAAAACACGTAAAATATGTGAAAATCCAGTAGAGAAAGTATTGAATAGCGGTCATGTTATTGGTCTGGCCAACCATACAGCACTCATTACAAAGGATGGCACTGAAAAAAGTATTGCAGATAGCGCAGCACCCATAAAAAATCGTGACAGTAAAATAATTGGCATTGTTTTGGTTTTTCGGGATGCCTCCCTGGAAAGGATGGTTAATGAAGAATTGGCCAAAACCAAAAAATTAGAATCCATTGGCATGTTAGCCGCTGGTATTGCGCATGATTTCAACAATATTTTAACCAGTATCATGGGCAATATCAATCTTGCGAAAAGTATCTTGGATACTTCTCATGAGATATATGAATTTCTCGAAGCTGCCGAGGCATCATCCAAACGCGCCAGCAAACTTACCAAAAAATTGCTAACATTTTCAAAAGGTGGCGAACCTATAAGGCAGTGCTGCAACATTTATGAAATTGTACGTGAATCTTCAGACTTTGTTTTATCTGGTTCAAGCATTACCTGTCGAATAGATCGAGATCCGGATCTGTGGCAGGCTCATGTGGATAAGGATCAAATCTGTCAGGTGATTCAAAACCTGGTACTGAATGCCCAACAGGCCATGCCTGAGGGAGGGACACTCCATATTGTCTGTGAAAATTACTTGAAAATATGCAAGCAAGACGCTGTCCCTGTAATGGATGGGGATTATGTCCGCATAACTATTTCAGATGAGGGCGTAGGCATTCATCCAGAGCATATTGAAAAAATTTTTGACCCCTATTTTTCAACAAAGCAAAAAGGCGGCGGACTCGGATTGGCAGTTTCTCACTCGATAATCAAAAAACATTCCGGCTATATACTTTGTGAGTCCATCCCTGCAAGGGGAACAACAATAACAATCTATTTACCAGCAACACGCATTTCAACAAAATCAAAGAAGATCTTGCCAGTTCCTGTCGGACAGGGAACAATTTTGATTATGGATGATGAAAAAATGGTTCGCGAAATTGTTTGTCGCATGTTGGAAAAAATCGGTTATTCAGTCCTTCAAGCTGATGATGGACGAACAGCACTACAGCTATACAAAAACGCCATGCATACGAAAAAACCTGTAGATTTAGTTATCATGGATCTCACCATTCCTGGCGGTATGGGCGGCATAGAGGCAATAAAGAGATTACACAAGATTGATCCTGACGCACGCGCCATTGTTTCTAGTGGTTATGCCAATGATCCGGTTATGGCCAACTATCAGGAATATGGTTTTGTGGGAGTTCTTGATAAGCCTTTTTTAAAGGATAAATTACTTCGAGTTGTTTCTGAATCCCTTGAAAATAAATAACCGATTATATTTTATGCTGTTGCATGAATCCTTTGTCTCATTTAAGAAATTGGGGTCAGAGTAAAATTAAGACATAATCTCAAGCGGGCGTATGTACAGTTTAGGGGAAGTGGATATCATACAAGGAATGCTCGATTTCGGCAACCCCAAGAACAGCGTAGGGCTAAAGCCCAACGCTGAATTGAGAAAGGACGCTAAAGCGCCCTCAT
>Ga0272440_1002274_pt1 | contig 15101 bp, 13 predicted proteins | sample SSMMMBAug17_FD_192440 | JGI IMG/M metagenome (GOLD analysis project Ga0272440, IMG submission 192440) | Marine sediment archaeal communities from Little Sippewissett salt marsh, Falmouth, MA, United States - SSM-MMB-Aug17 | ecosystem: Environmental > Aquatic > Marine > Wetlands > Sediment ... | reverse complement strand
CAAGACCCTGGTTTTGTGTTGAATTGTGCTTTTCTAAATATGGTAATACCAACAATTACCGGAATTCAATTATTAAAAGATAGAGGTATTAGTGATGAATTTAGCACTCTTTTTGGGCGTGCAAAAATTGATATAGACGAACAAGAATTCCAATTTGTTTTACATCCAATTAATATTGGACAAGTTGAAAGTTTTTTAAAGTTAAAACCACGATGGGGAGAAAAATCAATAAAGTTCTATGTTCAAAAAAAGAATTAGTATAACAATCGTATGCTCCGGATAACAAAAATCGTCTTTTTTTTCTTGATATGCTTTTGCTACCGTTGATGCATCCCACTATAAATACTAAACCAGATTTATAATAAGGATAAAATAGTAAGTATGTTAAAAATAACTGATACTCAGAAATCACTTGGATTAATATGGAGCGTAGTTGGTGTTACTACTATTTATGTTTCTATAAATATCTATTTTTTTTCACATGGATCAGAATTTTTGCTACCAAGCATAAATCTTGGAAAAACTGATTACTATAGCGCCTCCTTCTACGGTATCTTTTTTACCCTCCCTCTAATACTTACAACGCATTACTTAACAAGGATATACGCAAAAAATTATCTAAAAGAACATTGGTTCTATTGTTTTCCAATAGCATTTAACAAGGAGCTTTCTGAACTACCGAGTTTCTTGAAAAGTTACCAGATATTCTTTTTTATTATATTTTTAGTGCTACCCAGTTTACTCCATATTGATTTTGTTAATAAATTTTTTCATGGCACTGTATATATAGAGACCACAAAACAACCCATTTTGGTTGCTTGGGAACAATTCACATTGAATTTTTCAATATTTAAGCATGGAATGAATAATTTTAAATATGGACACGTAGAAATTGGTATTGATTATTATCCAATTATGTTTCCAATTGGAGTTGTGATCGTAGAGTGTGTTCACATATGGTCGTTTATTTGTACCATGAAATGTATTGGCTTTTGTAAGAAAGGACGCCGATAATTACAAGCATTCGGTTTAAAGACAAAAAATTATCATACTGAATACATACAATTTTTTGAAAATAATTATGAGGTATGGGGTCGGATCTTAATTATTTATTATTTAGTGTTTGAAATGATTAAAAATACAATATCTGGATCGAGGTGACCCAAAAAGCAGGGCGTCTGTACCTTCTTTGTTTTGCATTGGTTACTGTACATCTTTTCTTCGTTTGCTTTTCCTTTTTGCTTTTTGGGCACCTCATCCTTGTTCATTGTATTTCATTTTCGACCAAAGCTAAAAGGATTATGGCCAAATCAATTTATTGAAATTTTGCCAACCCTTTTAATTAATTTACAATATAACTATTTTATAAAATCATTATAACAACAATGGATATTTAATATGGAACAAACTCAAAATACTGATAATACAATTGATTCTGATTCTGATTCAAACGATTTTCTTAATGAATCTGATAAAGATATTAAACTAACTCAAGATGCTTTTAGGCAAGCTGCTTCTAATAATGCAAGTGAGGCGACATTAAAAGCTGCTCTATCTCGCCTTATAAACAACATGAAATATAAATTATCCCCGGAAGAGATGAAATTATGTAAAGAAAAACTTCTTGAAAATACAAATCTTGTTGATAATGCAAAAAAAGATATTAAAAATTCGGGAAATGATATGGTGCGACTTTCCGAAGAAATAAAAGAGCTTGAAGATGAAATTAACGAAATTAAATCTGGAAAGAATAAACAACTATTTGATGAAGAAAAGACTTTTGATCCAATAGGAATATCATTAAATTTAGTTATCTGTATTTTTTTAATTATTTACATTTTTATTTTTTATAGTTCAGCAATATATTCGTGCGTATTTGGGAATCTCTCCCAAACAGTTGAAGATTTTTTTAGCAATAATTCAAATGAGATGCACCTTTTGTTTAATTCTGTATTCAACCCAAAAGCCTTTTCAATTGCAATTCAAAACCCATATGTCTTCCTGTTTGTTTTGTTAGCCCCTATGGTTTTTATTGCATTTGGGATGCTACTACATGAATTTATTCAAAAGAAAAAATATTCTTTAATCCCTTTAATTTTACTTGTTACATTAATTTTTGATATGATAATCGCATATAAAATTAGTAAAGATATTTACGAAGGAAAGGTACTGGTTGGGTTAATCGAAAACAATTGGAATTGGACCAATATATTCATGGATAATGACTTTTATTTAGTTATAATGTTTGGTTTTGTGGCATATATAGTTTTTGGAATCGTATTCCATTTTTTAATGGAGAAGATAAATAAACCATCACCAATCCAAATAAGAAAAGATGAAATAAAACAAAAAAAGAATAAAATTACTGAAATGGGAGAGAAAATTCAAAAAATAGAGAAAAAGATCATTAATTACAATTCTGAAGAAAAAAAGTTGAAACTTAGAATAGAGGGTGTAGCTTTACCTGAAAATTTTGTCAAAGCAAAAGTATCTGATTTTATGTTAGGTTGGCATCAATATATTAATAGCTACGGTGGTAAAAATGTAAAAAATAAAAATGAACGAGCAAATGAAATTGTAAAGAACTTAATTTCTGACAAAAAAACAAAAGGTGAAATTATTCCAGTTAACAACTGAAACTACTTGTAAAAACGAAAAAGAGAAAAAGGATTGTATCGAATGGATTCGAAATTAAAAATTATTGTAATAACATTACTTTGTATAACTATTTTTGTAAGTTCAGTGTTTACATTCCTCATAATAGTTGCGAAATCAAGTGATGTTGGAAGTCAACCATTACCTGTAAAACCTATAAATCATTTAAATATATTGATCCTTTTAGATTTATCAGATAGGGTTCAAGAGAAGGTAAATTATGGACAATCTCAAAGAGATATTTTAATTATTCAAGAGTTGCTTAAAGTATTTTCTCAAGCGGTTAAAAGAAAGCTCTATATTAAATCAAAAGACAAATTTCAACTTGTAGTTATTCCGCAGGAAACAAATCCAAATTTTAGTGATTTAGTTGATGCATTTACAATTGATATGTCAAAGTTTAAAATGAGAGAAAAAAAAGAGATGCTAAAATCCTCAACAGAATCATTAATTCAGAAGTCAAAAGATCTTTATCAGAGAGTTGAGAAATTAAATAGATATAGTGGTGCAGATATTTGGAAATTTTTTAAAGAGGACATAAGGCTATACATTGAAAATGAAAATGAATATCAAAATATAGTTGTTTTACTTACTGATGGATATATGTTTGCTAAAAATAACAAATGCCGTTTAAGTAATAGATTTACTTTTATTATGAGGTGGAATTTATGGCAATTTAGAAATAAATTCGATTGGGAAACCGAATTTGATTCAGGTGACTATGGTCTTATCAAGACAGATACCCAGCTTCCTAACACAAAAGTACTGTTATTAGAATTTCAACCTGAAACTGAATTTAATAATGAGTTCCAAATATTATCAAAATATTGGACAAAATGGTTTAACGAAATGAATGTGAGTCAAGTAGAAATGTATAAATCATATAATGATTTTTCAAAACTAAAAGATCAAATAATTAATTTTGCAATGGATAAGAAATGAAAAGATTTACAAAATTTTTTATTACTGTTTACCTAATGATTTTTTTATTAGGACTAAATCAATTATATTCAAGTGAATATGAAGATTTTGAGTCAGAATCAGAATGGGATGGATCAGGAATTATTGATCTAAGCAGTGGAACAATCTCTAATAAGGAAATTTTAACAGGATTAGATCCTACAACAAAAGAAACAATAGGCATTATTAGTTTAACAGTTAAAGGCTACGATGATGGTATTAAATCAACTATATCAATAGATAGAGAAGAAGCTTTATTAGATGCTAAAAGGCAGGCAATACAACAGGCTGGTGTATTAGTAAAAAGTAAATCGGAATTGAGAAATTCAGTTCTAACTAAAGAATACATCGAAAGTAAATCAAAAGCCTTTATTTTACCAAATTCTAGGATAATTCACGAAGGATATGAAGAAAATGGATCGTATTTAGTCGTTTTAGAATGTAAGGTCAAGAAATTATGGCAATCTCATAATATTGTTGGTTATGATAAAAATGGAAAAAATGCAGAATTCGAAATAAGATATCTGGTTCAAGAATATAGATGGAAATATGCAAGCACTGAAATTGTTGAGTTCAATGAATCACAAGAAGATATTTTACCATTCTTTTTAGCACCTTACAATCAACAACTGTTAAAAATTTCAAAGGATATTATTTGCGTAGGAACTGCTTCAATGGAAGGTAATCTAAGAAATGAGGAATTAAGAGCTGAGAAACGATCTGAAAGGCTGCTAATTTGGATAAAACAAGTTTTGCCCCCTTCTTCTAAAAAAATCGGTTTGTATACTTTAAATGTTGGTCAATTTAAAAGATCAAATAAAAATTTAGATAAAAATGATACAGCTCCACAGAGAAGGGTTATTGTTATTTCTGTATTAAAAAAAGATAAAAAGGTAAACTTGTCGCAAGCCCTGAAAAGCGCAATATCATCAAATAAACAAATGCATAGAATTTTTAATGTTAATAACTATTCGACATTTGACTTAATAAGTCGTTATTGAAAGCGTTTAATAATTGCTCATAATCTGTCAGTGCAAATATTTTTTGTAATTGGTTATTGTAAAAAGCTATTGGTAATTGAGGTATGTAACAAAAAATACAATTAGCGGTAGCTTAAAATAAGAAAAACCAGTAACCATTCAAAATGTTTAGAAATACAATATCTGTGTCGAGGTGACACCAAAAGCTAAGGAATACTCTGAAAATAACTTCCCCTTTTATCTTGAACGTATAATTGTTTGGCACGTAGAGACGTAGCATGCTACGTCTCTACAGAACAAAAACCCCTGACGAACATTTTTTTGAAATGGGGAACTTATTTTCAGAATAAAACTCATATATTTTGATCTTATATTAATATATAAAATAATTTCAAAAATATTAATCAATAAATGGAATTTATTAGAATGATATTTACAAATACAACAACATCGCAGTTGATAAATACGAGAATGAAACTTTGGAAAAATTTTGACTCGGCGAAAAATGAAACTAATACTCTCAAAAGTCGAATTAGCAATATTTCTAACAATAAAAACAGTGTTTCATTATCTGGATTTAAAGACATAAATCAATTTCCAAAAACAATAGAACAGACTTATAAGAAAATACAAGAAACTACGAAAGATTCTAATAAGTTGAAGATTAAAATAAAAGATATCAATTCGGAGATTAATTCGCTGAATACAAAGATTGGAAATGTTGAATCTGATATTAGCAACATTGAAAATAATGTTAATAGCTACCAGATTGATATCGAAAAGTTTAAAAGAAACATTGTAATTGGCTATATTTTTATTTTCTTGATATTCACATATTTTCTGATTAAAGGTTGGAAAGAAAAAATAATAAAATTGGAGCAGCAAATCACAGATGCTCTAAAACAGAAAAAAATGTACATAAAGAAAAAGTCTAATATTCAAGAAGAAGTATCTGATAAACAGCAACAGATTCTTAAAGTTGAAAATCAAATCAGTAAGTTACAAAAAGTTGCAAATGTAGATTTTGATACTTTAAAAAATAATGTTTATAATTACTATATCAGAGTCTTGGCTAAACACTCAAGTAATACAAACGAAGAATTTATGAAAATGCCGACTTTTAAAAACTGGAACTGGTCGGAAAAAATATGGAAAAATTGGGATTCAAAGCAGGCAGAAGTTTGCGATGATATCTGCATCGGTCACTATTCTGAAAAAATTTTTGGCAAACTTGAATTTAACTTTCCTGCATACATTCCGTTTATTGGAAAACGCAAAACTGTTTTTATTACAGGCCATAATGAAACAACAAGTTCCATAAATTCTTTTATGGAATCTTTTGCTTTGCGAATTGCAATGATGTTACCACATCAAGTATTATTTACTTTTGTTGACCCCGCTGGTTTTGGAAAAAATTTTCCAATTTCAGGAAAATTAGAGACACGCGAAAGTAGTAGTGATGTTTATCACGTTTTAGAGTCAATAATGGACGACATGCAAAGGATTATAAACACATACAGTTTATCCGATGAACAACCATTTGATTTTAATCCTGAAAACATACTTATCAATGAACGTTTTGAATTTATTTTTGCAGCAGAATTTCCGAAACAATATGATAGGCGAGTAATTGAGAGTTTGCAAAAAATTGCAAACACAGGGCATATTGCGGGTAAGTATTTAATAATACATCACAATCAGTCAATTGGCTTACCCAGAGACATTTCATTAAATGATTTTGAGAATACCTATTCTATAGATTTGAATAATGTTTCCCAGTACGGTGATAACAATTTCGACTTTATCCCAAATCAAAAACCAGAGGAAAATCTAAAACAAACTTTAATTGAAGCACTTAAAATTAGTAAACCACCAGAACGTAAAGTCGAATGGGATGAAGAAATTAATTTGCCTGTTAACAAATGGTGGAGTAAAAAAGCCAATGAATTTATTGAAACACCTATTGGAAGAAGTGGGAGTTCTGATAAACTTGAAATTTGGTTTGGCGCAAAGCAAAGTGAAGGAGGTAGGCCCTGCGCACATGGAATGCTTGGAGCAATGACAGGTTCTGGCAAATCAAACCTTTACCACGTTTTAATTTTAGGGTTATCTATCCGCTACAGTCCCAAAGAGCTAGCGTTGTATTTAATTGATGGTAAAGACGGTGTAGAATTTCAACCATATAAATATTTACCACATGCCGAGTTTGTTTCATTGAAATCACAACCTCAATTATCAAGGAGCATTTTAGCTGAACTATTGGAAGAAAAGGAGAGACGCAACAGTCTTTTTACAGAATACAAAGTAAACGATTATACTAGTTTCAGAAAACTCGAAAACACAAAAGAAGTATTGCCAAGAATTCTATTAATGGTTGATGAGTACCAAGAATTATTTGAAGGGGATAAAGAAGGAGTTGCTTCAAATCATTTATTAGCGTTGGCACAACAAGGTCGTAGTGCTGGTATTCACTTATTGCTTGGTTCTCAAAGATTTGGTGTTATAGGCATGATGCACCAATCTGCAATTTTTGGCAATATTCACTTGCGTGTAGCCATGAAAATGTCACTTTCCGATAGACAGGCACTTTCTGAATTTGGCAGAGAAGGAAAACAAATTATAGGAACTTGCAACTTACCAGGAAAAGCTGTAATAAACGACCAGAGTGGTGATGATGGCGCAAACAAATTTGGAAAAGTTGCTTTAATGACCAAAACAGAACGTATCAATATAATTAGTAAAATTTCAAACAAAGCTAAGGCTGACAATATTCCAATAGAATTATTATCCACAAACATTTTTCATGGTTCAGAACAACCTGATTTATTGGACAACCCACAATTTAGTTTCTTAGTTAGAAATCCTAAATGGTTATCTGAAACGGAAATGCAAGAATTTGCAAACAGAGAGATTCACAATGGCGGTTTAGGAGAAATTAGTTGGTTTGCAGGAGAAAAGCCTGTTGTTGGTTGGTTAGGTCAGGAATTTAACGTGAGAGGACAAACAAAAATTATTTTAAGACGCAGACAACGTGAAAACATTTTATTTTCAGGCGATTATAACGAGGCACGATTTGGAATGCTTTCAGGGTTGATAACAAGTTTTGCCCTAAACTCATTACCCAATAACAACAATTTTTACGTAATTGATAAAACAGTTCCTGGTGCACCTTGGAATACAGCATTAAGCTATTTGCAAGACAACCTCTTAAAGCCTCTTGGCTATAGAGTTGAGTTTGCCACCAAAAACAAAGATGCGGAAAAATTAATTTCAGCACTTAGTAATGAAATAAAAAAACGATTGGGCAAGGACGAGGAAGATAGAGCAGACTATAGTAATATATTTATGTGTATTGCCGATCCTGATAAACTTGAAAGTTTATGCCAAAGGCCTAATAAATATGGCAGCTTGGAAGATTCTGAATTTGGCAAAAAACTACAAGAAATATATGTGCAGGGACCTTCAGTCGGAATATTTACAATTTTGGTCTTTGAAAGCGTAATGTCAATTCTAAACGTTGTCTCCAAAAAGAATATTGATTATTTTCGTCATCGGGTAGCATTGCAAATGTCAGAAGATGATTCATTTACTTTCCTCAAAAGACGTGAAGCGTCAAAATTGCAAAGCGAGGGGAAAAAACCAATTGTAGGTTTTTATTTGGATATAAGCAACAACCGCCATTCAACATTTAAAACCTACTGTCTGGGAAACAATTTGTCTGAACAAATAATTGAAATACAAAAACTTTTAAAGGATAGGTAGTATGATATGAGCATGGACGATGTTTTTAATACGATGAATAATTTTGAGCAAGAGCTTAAAAATTTCAACGATAATTTGAAATCATCATTTGATGACTTGCACAAAAATCACGAAGTGGTTTCACCACTTTGGGACGATTCTATGAGAAAAGAATATGATTCAAAATGGCTTTCTTTGGAAGAAAAAATGAACCAATACATTTCAACTGAGGGCGGAAGTTATCTTGAAGAATTAATTGAAAAAATTGAAGCAATAAAAGGATATTTATATGGCACTTAATGTAGACAAGCTAAGAGAAGGCTTAAATGACTATAATAATAGTTTAAATAACCATTTGAATCAACTCAGAAATGATTTTAATTCATTGATGAATTTTTTTATGCAGTTTGCAAAAGAATATGAAGGACAAGCCGCTGACGATTTTAAAAATCAGTGGGAACGAACAGCACGTTGGTTTGAAGAATACATGAATGATTCAAGCAACCTTTCACAAACACTTGAAGAACGAATTCAATATTTAGACAACATTTGATCCATAAAAAAATGGCAATAAAAAATCCTGAAATTTTAATTCCTATTCTTGATGAACTTGCTGACCATTTAAAGAAATGGAACGTACGAGCTTCTGATACAATAAATGAGTCAGACCGCTTGCAATTGTTAGCAACTGATATGTTAGAGGAATACAATCACAAAATATCAATTGCTATAAACCAAGCAGAAGAAGATAAATTATTGGTTGATTCTAATAGATTGGAGGTGACTAATCTGATTAGCAGGTGTGAATCAGAATTACAAGATGCACTAATCCTAAAAGCTGAATGCAAAAGTACGCTAGTAGAAACTAAAGATACATTGGCACATTGGGAAATTGAATTAAGCAAGGCAAAAGATTGGTTGGCAAGGGCAGAAGAACGTTTACGCATAGCAGAAATTGATTTAATTAATGCTAAAAATGAACATGAAAGCGCGCAAAGAGAACTGCACAATGCAGAAGGAGAACTGCAAAGTGCTGAAAATGCACTTTATGATTCAGAGCAAGTATTGAGAGATTGCCAAAACTCATATACCACTGATAAGGAAGGAAACAGAGTAAGACGTGATTGTAGCATTTATTTAGAAAGGGTTTCAAATGCAAGAGATAGGGTTCGTAGAGCGCACAATAGAATAAACGATGCTAATCATAGAATAAGCAGGGCAAGAGAGTGGATTCGAAAAGCCCAAAAAGAAAGAGATGATGCCCAAGATGAAGTTAAGACTGCGAGAGCAAGGTTACAGCTATGTCAAACAGCAGTAAGTTATTCTAAAAAAGCTGTAATTGAATCAGAATCAGCATTGAATATTTCCTTAGACGCTTTAAGTTTTGCAGAAGGTAGTAATGAGGAAGCAAAAGCAGCAAGACAATCGCAAGTGGAATCATCGAGGAAAGCAACCCAACAAGAAGATATTGTTGAAGAAATGATAACAAAATTATCCAATGCAAAATCAGAACATGACGATGCAAAACATAAACATAAAGATGCTGAGAGTTATGCAAGTACAGCACAAAACCTTTTGAGTAACGGTCTGCAAGAATTAGAAGTAAGAACAGATTTTCTTCTAAGATTTGCACAACCTATTTCATTTAAAGCAACCGTAAATCCAGATGAAGAATAATGGCAGTTAATGTTGATATCTTAAAAGACAGGCTAAGCAATTACAACGATAGCCTAAACGATCATCTCGGACAACTACAAACTGATTTTGGATTATTACAAAATTCATATCAACTATTTGCAAGAGCTTATGAAGGTCGAGACGCCGAAGAAGTTAAGATAAAGTGGGAGCTAACGATGAGTTGGTTTGAAGACTACTTGACTAGCACCCTAAATCTATCTATAGTATTGGATGAAAGGCTTAACTCTTTGAATAATATGGCATTGGCTGGAAATGGAACAACTTGGGTAAAAGGAGCTTCTCTAAGACCTGAAAAAAAATCTATACTCAAAAATGACATAAATAACATAATAAATGACAAATTAGAACCAAATCATACCTACAAGGTTGATAGCTATACTTACGTAACAGATGAGTTCGGGAGGATTGTAAATGTTTCAGGAAGCTTAACATTAAAGCCAAGAGGCAGGAATCCAGAAATTCAAAAAAAAGCAAAAGAAGATAAAAATGGTCTGCCATCAGACCAAGGTGGTCACCTTATTGCTCAAACATTTTATGGACCTACTGAAACGATAAATATACTTCCAATGAGCAAAACATTGAATAAAAGTGAATGGTATAGACTTGAAAATGCATGGAAAAAAAGTTTAAAAGAACATATAAAAGTAACTATAATGATAATACCAGTGTATAAAACCAAGAATCAACGTCCTGACCGCTTTAAAGTTTTTTATGAACTAGGAGACATGCAATTTGTAAAAACATTTATGAATTAATAATGGAAAGATTAAATAAAATATATAAGACGTTAGGACAGAACATAATTGATGTTTTGCCGGATTTATGGACAAAAGCGGAATTAAATTTTAGAGCTGGAAACAATTTTGCTGAATTTTCTGGCTCTTATACAAATTCTGAAAACCACATGAATAATTTACCAGTCCATGACTTTTCAGATGAAATAGACATGATTATTATTGAATTATTCAAGCTTACTAAAAAAGGTAATAACCATTGGAAAAGTGGAACGTTTACTCTATATCCAGACAACAATTTTGATATAAAATTTGAGTACTAATGGAAAGTCAAAGTTTTAATAAAGAGATAAATCAATTTGATCAGAATTTATGGTATTTCAATCAATATTCCAGAGTATTACAGGAATATAGAGATGAAATTGCTATTGGTTGGGACGATAGTGCTTCACAAGAGATTAACGGCAGATACTTAAACCCTCACAGGGATGATAGCGAAAAAGTCCAAAATAACCTTAAAGATCAATTTGCAAAACTTGCAGAGATGAATAAACTTCTCAGTTTCATATCAAGCGATATGGATAGAACACATAAATTGTCACAAGAAATTGAAATGCTTATAAAATACTGTAAAAAAGATATAAAAAAGTCGTTTATTACATTGGAAGTCAGTAAAGAAAAAAAATTAGATTCAAGAACAACCTTAGCATCGGCAAGACAATTAATGTGTGAGGCAAATGCATTTAAAAGAAAATAGCTTATCTGTGGAACTGGTCGGAACTGGGGGGAACTGGGGTCAAACCTTGAATTGTGAATTATACAGTAACGCTGCAATTGGTTTACGCACGAAGTGCTTGGCATTTATCACGTTAAGCAAAATTTCCGCCAGCAACAAGATTGCTAATTAGCGACAAAAATTAAATTTATTCATAATTGTTTATATTTAGCCAATCGGCTTGGCTGTCACAAATTTTGCAGTAAGCGAGAACATTTTTCAACATTAATAAAAAGGTTTATTGCAAAAATTTTCGTACTCGGTAATCGTAAATAAAGCTACTGGTAATTAATAGTATGTAACAAAAAATACAGTTAGCGGTACTTTGCAATAAGAAAAAACAGTAACCAAATAGAATGATTAGAAATACAATATCTGTGTCAAGCAGACACCAAAAGCTGTGCGCTTTTTTTTAACTAATTTTTTTCGGGGTTATAGAACTTTATTGCATCAAAGCTAATCCTTTTTCAGCTTTTGGTGCAGCTTACACCTGTTCATTATATTTCATTCTTGCTCAAAGCTCACTCAAAAGCAATTAACAAAATGTAATTAGAACTAAGGCTATGGCTAAATATTAATTTTTAGGATAATATTAATGAATAAAAAAATTTGCGTATTGTCTTTTTTATTCTTAAGTTTTATTTTTACAGAAAATTCAAATTCAAATAATACTCAAGAGAAAATTATACTTCGTTCAGACTTGGCTATCAAAAGTATTAGTAGAGACTTATTTGCATCCGCAAGACTACGTCCCTATTATACAAAAGGAAAAATTGAAGGTATATCCTTATCAAATATATCACAAAGCTCATTATTTTTTAAAATTGGACTACAAAGTGGTGATATTATTATATCTTTAAATGACAAACCTATAAAATCCTATGAAGATATATTGAAAATTTATAATATATTAAACTCTGGTTCCGATTTAACAATAAAAATAACACGAAGAGGACTTGAGCATATTGAGCATTTTATTGAACTATCAGCTTTTGAAAGTGATAAATACATAATAAAAAAAACAAAACGCATAATAAAACAGATAGATAGTAATTACGAATATGTTATTACTGACAGAGAACCTACAAAACAATATGTAACAATGGATTTTCACGATGAAGACATAAAAGTTTTTATTAAATTTGCGAGTGCATTTTGTGATAAAAACTTTGCGATAGATCCAAGAGTAAAAGGAAAAATTACAGTAATGACACCTGGAAAAGTAGATTCAAAAGATGTTTATGAATTATTTATTTCTGTTTTGAATCTCAATGGTTACACAGTAATAGATGGTAAGGGAATCTCAACGATTATTCCAGTTTCACCCAAAGGTAATAAACTTTATTACAAAATAGCCTTTTCTATTTGTATTCATGCATTATTTTGGTTAATTCTTATATATTTTTACCCCAATAGTTCTCAAGTTCAAGCTATTTTTTTTTGGAACCCGTATGTTAGGAAAATATTCGGCCTTTTTTATATTCATTTCGCATTAACATGGATACCTTTTTTGAGGCAAATTTTATTTAAACCTTTTAAAGAAAGCTTATTAGCTGATGCTATGTTGAATGAGTTTAATGAAGAAGCTTATTTTATGGACTGCGATGTGCGGAGTAAACAATCAACCTTATTAACACCTATTAATAAAGCTATTCCCCAAATTAAAGGTCAGATAATATTGGAAGGTGAATCAGGATTAGGGAAATCAATGTTTTTACGGTATTTGGTTAAAAACTCTAATAGAGTTGCTATTTTCTTACAAGCGAAGAGATGTTCTGTGGGAGTAATAGAAGCAATTCAAAATAAATTACATGGCGTAGCGAAAGATGCTAAATTTTTAAATAGTCTCATTTATAGTGGTGCGTTAGATATCTGTATTGATGGCTTAAATGAAGTTAATTCAGATACAAGAGCAAAAATAACTCAATTTGTTGAATTATATTTTAAGGGAAATATTCTAATGGCTACTCAGCCATTAGAATGGGTACCTCCTTCGACTGCTGAAGTGTTTGTTTTAAAACCACTAACAGGTGATAAAATTATGACCTTTCTTATCAGCCAATATAGCACAATTACCAGTGAATCAAGCTTCGATGAGGATGAATTTAAATATACATGTGAAAACTATATAGCTAAGTTTTTGACAAAAGAAAATACCGAAGACGCAAATAATTCAATACAACTAATACTATCAAACCCAATGGATTTATCAATTATTGCTCAAATGTTGGGTAACAAACACGAACCTGATTTATTCCGATTGCAAGAACAATATTATAAAATAATGAAATATGAGTATGAACGTATTTATGTTAGTAGACATTTCCCATTATTGAAATTTTCTGAACATGTCTATTTAATGAAGGTCACTGACAAAATGGAATTTGATGATGAAATTTTTAAAGATGAATTAAAGTTAATGGAACGATTCAAAATAGTACTTAGTCGTCAAGTAAAAGAAAAAGATGGAAAGTATAAAGAGAAATGGTATTTCAGACATGAGAAGATAATGGATTATTTTATCGTACAAGTTTTTATATCAGAAGAGGGTCTTCCATCAAAGCATTTAAATGATCCTAGAATGCGTGGAGTATATTTTATGTTGGCTACATTATTGCCTTACGATGCTGCTTTTTCACTTCGAGAAATGTTAATTCAATATGCCGCTGATACGAAAGACCATACTGTAAGCGACACTTTTATTAAATTTTTACGAATTAGAAATAAAAAATGAAAGAAAGTCTAATTATGACTAATAAATACATTATCATATTTATATTACTTATTTCAATTATTTCTATTTCAGTATTCTCTTTATTTAATATTATGAAGCAAGAAAATAACTTTTTTTTAGTAACTGATATAAATAATTTTTCAGGAATTTTAAAGAAAGACTTTCAAATTATTAAAATTCCAGGTTTGAAATCTGATACTAATGATTTTGAATTAAATGCTACCTTTTATATAGGTGTTGGAAATTCATATGCTGTTATTACAGACAAAAAAAGAAACAGACAAAAATTATATATGATAGGTGACCATGTAGGAAGAAGTCGTTTATATCAAATTTTTAAAGGGAGTGTTATTCTATCAGAAGGTGATTTCAAAACAATCCTTAAACTAAAATGTTATAACAAGCTAATAAGATATTTAAATGAGTGAATGGGGACAGGTCAATTATAATGAGTGAATGGGGACAGGTCAATTATGAGAAATTGCAGAATGAACAAAATTAGCTTGTAAGAGATAAAATAATTTGGTAATACTCAACTTAAGTATGTGTAAGCATTAAAAATACAATATCTGGATCGAGGTGACCCAAAAAGCTGGGCGTTTTTACCTTCTTTGTTTGTTCTTGGTTTTAGTAAGTTATTACTTTTATTGTTTTTCCCTTATGTTGCTTTTTGGGCACCTCATCCTTGTTCATTGTATTTCATTCTTGACCAAAGTTCATAAATGAAGAAAATTAAGAAGCAAGCATCAACATTTTTTAAAAATTGATAAAAATTGAGACTTGACCTTAAACATTTAAATTTAAGTACTTTTACAGTGTATATA
>Ga0272440_1002272_pt1 | contig 15110 bp, 12 predicted proteins | sample SSMMMBAug17_FD_192440 | JGI IMG/M metagenome (GOLD analysis project Ga0272440, IMG submission 192440) | Marine sediment archaeal communities from Little Sippewissett salt marsh, Falmouth, MA, United States - SSM-MMB-Aug17 | ecosystem: Environmental > Aquatic > Marine > Wetlands > Sediment ... | reverse complement strand
AGAAATTTTGTCAATCATGAAAACTATGACATCTTTTGGCCTAAAACCAATAGATGCTTTACATATTTCGTGTGCAATTTCATTACACTGTGATTTCTTCATCGCATAGGTCTAAAAGTTGTGGTTTTTTAGATAAATAAAAAAAATTGTGTAAGAAATTTATTATCTTACTGTCTATTATATTATATATGAGGCAAAATTTAATACAGTTTTGCATTTAAAATTTAAAATTTAACAATATAATAGAGGTGAGATAATGTCCAAAAATACTATTCATAATGCAGATGGAATTGATAAATCAGAAATTAGAAACAATGAGATATTAATAAATATTCTGCGTGTGCTGACAATGTTAGAGAATACTTTAAATCGTTCGATGAGAAACAATTTTTATGATCGTTCACAGTATCCGGACAATTTTTTTGCTATTGAAACTTTAATTCTTAGTATGCGAGGGTGGATAAATGATTACAATTTTTTGTCAGGGACAGAGACATTCTCTTATTTATCAACAATTCTACTTAACGAATTATTTGGAATAATAAATGATTTAATTGATACTGTGAATTTATCAAAAGGTAAAAAACAGCCATCAAAAAAACAAAAGGAAATAGAAAAAAAGTTGTTTCGAAAAAAAATGGACATCTTTCTTGATAAAATTGCATCTGAAATTGATTCATTGGAAACCTATGATACAGATATAAATGAACAAATGGAAAAATTTGTACAACAAAGTTTTGAAAAGTACATGGGTAAAGAAGTTAAGGAGAAAGAAAATCACATAGTATCCTCAAGAGGAGAAAAAACAATAGTTTTCCCATGTTCAAACCTGGATGAATACAAAAAAATAATTTCAGATCGCAAAATATTTAAGGAAACTGTATTGAATAATTTATGTTCTGCTCATCAGGTAGGACACAAAGATTCTTGCGAGGGAGAAAATTCATTTACTCTTGCAGGGTATCGTTCTAATAACCGCAAAGTGAAAATGAAAGACAATCTTAAACATGATATTCAGATAAGAATGGGAAAATGTAAAGCTTGCGGAGTAAAATTTTCATTTTTGCCATCATTCTTACTGCGTGAAAAACAATTTTGTATAGAAATAATAGGGAGTGTTGTAAGAAATGTATTATTGTTTAACAGTAGTATTCGGTCAGCATTCGAAACGCTAAAAGTTTTTTGCGATAAAAAAGTAAAGAAACAATATTTAATCGGTTAAGATGGATAGGCATGTTACATCCTGCACAATTGCTAACAAGAGCAGGGATAACAGGTTCTGGGTATCTTCATGAAGATGAAGGATTTGAGAAGGAGGTTGATTTGAGGACATACAGTGTTGTGATGGTTGAACCTGAAAGCATGCTTGTATGGCATGCTGATTATGTTGATCATGTGGACGAAAAAGGTTTGATAAAATCATTTGAAGAATTTCTTAAACAAATAAAGTTTAAAGTGATAGGCGTGAGTAAGGATAAATGGAAAGCCTCGACAAATGCCTTAAAAAAGACAATAAAAAGAATCTGGATTGGTTTTTGTCATAGGCATAGCAAGAAAAATTTTTGGGATAGTTTAGAAAAATATCAGAAGGAAACAGGGTGTACAGATCAAACAGTAAAGGAATTGTATCAGGAATTTAAAACAATTCTTGATCAATCCACATCAAAAGCTAACTTGTTAGTAAGGTTGAAAAATCTGGAAAAAAGAAAAGAATTAGATCATCCACTATTAAAAATGAGAATAAAGGAATTAAAAGAAAATGCTGCACACTATACAATGCACAATAAAAGAAAGGGTGTGACAACGACCACTTTTGCCGTTGATAATTATTTAAAAATTGTCAAAAGGAAGTTAAGGCAGGTTGAAAGTTTTCGAGATGAAGAAATGACAAGACTGACCTTTCAAGGTATGGCGTCAGTAAGAAATTTTGTGCCTTTTATGTCAGGGGCAAAAAATGCGCACAAAAGTCCATTTGAATTAGCAGGTGGTCAAACATATGGCTTGTCATGGATTCAAACAATGAATACTCACAATGCTTTTTTGTTTACACCATCTGCTTTTTAAAAAACCAAAACTTGTAGACCTATGCGAAAAAAACAGAAAAAGTGTTTTAGCACTCTCGAAATCTACGTTGCATCCCATATTAAGGTTGAATTTGTCCGATGCAGAATCGAAAAAACTTCGAAATAGAATAACTATTCCTTCAGCTTTTTCAATTTTCTATCGAACAAATTTAATCTGAATATGGACGTCATGAATCCATAAATAAAACAGCCATTTTTCAAACCATAGGATAATTTATGTTTTTTATTAAGCTTAATCCCTGTTTATGAAGGATGACAAGAATTTTATTTTACAACAATATAGATGGAGAAATAATTTCAATGATCGAAAAAATCAAAATGAGGGATGGAGAACATCTGAGTGTAAGAATTATTGGTAAGGGTAAGCCTGTCATGTTGCTCCATGGCTTTGGTATGGAATCCAGTCATTGGCTGCCATTTATTATTCCATTTACCTATCATTATCAATTTATTCTTCCGGATTTTAGAGGCTTTGGCCAATCAGCTTTTACACCGATCAACAACTCATGTGTTTTTACAAATTTTTATGAGGATATTGAAGATATTATTGATCATTACCATTTTGATCAGGTGATATTGGGTGGAATATCAATGGGAGCGTATGTTTCATTATTTTATCTTTCTCAAAAAAAACACACAAAAATACAAAAATTTTTATGCATTGATCAATCGCCATCCTTTAAACACACCAAAACACATAAATTTGGCTTGGGCCTGGATGATCATGAGCAATGGATGTCAGATTTTAAAAACGTGCTCACCTTATTAAAAAAATATCAACATGAAAAAGATTTCTCTGCATTACCGTGTGATGAGCGATATTATGCTGTATTAAAATTTGCCAAATTCGCATCAGCTTCGTTTCCATCGAAGATATCGCGTTTTACCATTCAAACATTGATGAAATTGCCTTATACCCAACTCCTATTTTTACCTAAAAACTGGAGAGCCTATTATACCATCCTGAATGCGTATATTAAAAATGATTATAACTTGATTGAAGTCGTCCAAAATATTAATGTACAAACAACAATATTTGTTGGAATGTTATCAGAAATGTATCCTTTCGAAAGTTCAATGTATCTTCACCAAAAAATTCAAAATTCAAAACTGGTAAAATTCGAAAACAGCGGACATGCGGTCATGATGTGTGAGCCTGTAAAATTTATGATCGAACTGTATCGGTTTTTGATTGATGATGGTTTGACCGGTGAATTATAGCCAAATTATCGAAAAATATTTCTTGCATAAAAACACGAAAACATATAGCTATAAACTTTTTGTTAACAAATAAAACGTTGAGGTTGCATGAATGAATTGGATTGCCTGGATAATACTCAGTGCTTTGGTTTTGGATTATCTGTTAAACATATTTGCAGATATCGCCAATCTCAAACAATTAAGTCCTGAAATTCCAGAAGCATTTTCAGATGTCTATGATGCAGAGAAATATGCAAGGTCACAGGAATATCTTAAGGTTAATACAAGGTTTGAATGGTGGGTATCTTCTTTGGATCTGTTGCTAATCCTTTGTTTTTGGTTTGGGCACGGATTTGCATATCTGGATCAATGGGTGAGAGATTTTCAATTAGGGTCTATTGCTTCGGGACTGATATTTATCGCTATTTTGGGACTTATTAAATTGATAATCTCCATGCCTTTTTCAATCTATTCAACTTTTGTAATTGAAGAACAATTCGGCTTTAATAAAACCACGATTAAAACGTTTATTTTGGATATTGTCAAAAGTCTGATTCTGTCTTTACTTTTAGGCGCTCCACTTATGGCTGGAATTTTATACTTTTTTGAATTTGCAGGATCAGATGCATGGTGGTATTGCTGGGTTGTGGTGACAGGCTTTGTTTTGCTGATTCAATTTATAGCACCGACATGGATCATGCCATTGTTTAATAAATTTACGCCTCTTGAAGATAATGAACTCAAAAAAATGATAATGAACTACGCAGACTCAATACAATTTTCGCTTAAAAATATATTTATTATGGATGGCTCGAAACGGTCCAGTAAATCCAATGCATTTTTTACTGGATTTGGAAAAAATAAGCGCATTGCACTCTTTGATACATTAGTAGAGCAACTTTCCAATACAGAACTTTTAGGCGTTCTGGCTCATGAAATGGGACATTATAAGAAAAAACATATATGGATAAACATGGCAATCGGCATTGGATACTCAGGATTGATGTTTTATTTGTTATCGTTGTTTATATCCTACGATGGTTTGTTTGAAGCATTTTATTTAAAAGAGACTTCTGTTTATGCAGGCATGCTTTTTTTTGGGATGCTGTTTTCTCCCATTGATTTTTTTTTGGGATTGGCTTTACAAATGTTAAGCCGATATAACGAATATCAGGCAGATGAGTTTGCGGCACAAACAACATCAGCACCAGATGCTCTGATAGGCGCACTAAAAAAATTATCAGTTACAAATCTATCAAATTTGACGCCGCACCCTGTTTATGTTTTTTTAAATTATTCTCATCCGCCGGTCCTCCAACGAATCAAACGACTGGCCAATAAACAGTGACCTTTGTTTCTGTGGTATCATGAACCATAATCAAAATGTTCAAATTTATAAAACAACAAATGATAATTATGTTGTTGAACGTCATTTGTTTGTTAAACAAATGATGTCGTTGTTGGCATCATATGATGAAAACGGTGCTTTTTTATTTGCGCAAAGGGGATATGGCAAAACATCAGCATTAACAGGCCTACGTGCGTATCTGGAACCGATAAGCACTTATTATTCCATCTATGTCGATCCCACGGCACTTGAGGATGATTCCCTTGATACCATTTTAACGATAATTATGCGTCAATTTCTGGCTCAACTGAGCATACCCGATATGATATTTGAGGAACCTGAAAGTGATTTTGAAAAACAATTTCTCCCCATGATGCATCAATATCTGACAGCTGATCATCGACTGGTTATTTGCCTGGATGAATTTGACACATCAAAAAAATACAAAGATCATTTCGTACATCCTTTTTTCTTATGGTTTAAAAATATTGAAAAAAAACTACAAGGAGAACTGTTTGTTATTTTGACAGGTGGCCACCAGGCATATGATCTGGTAAATATTTATGTGCCCTTGTTCAATCATTTCAGGCTTCATTGTCTTCAATCGATGAATTTATCAGAAACCTTTGCCCTGGTTCGTCACACTGAAAGAAATAATTCCATTCAATGGCCTGAAAAAATAGTCAAAAATATTCAACTCTATTCTGGAGGCAATCCTGTCTTAATTGAAGCCATCAGCCGAGAGCTTAGAACTCTTCCTTATGGATCTTCGCCGGAACATACCTTTTCAGGTGTTATGATGCGTTGTGAAAAACATTTGAAGTGGATTTGGGATGGATTGAACACCGATGAGAAAATTGTTGCTGCCTGTATTTCTGAGAATCATTCTCTCATGACACAATGGCAAATTGAACAACGCCTGGATGAAACCCAAACGTCTCTGTTTTATGATCGATTAAAACGTGCGATTCAAAACCTTGAAGTATGGCAAATTATTGAATGTCGCCCTAAAGGATTTATTCTTCGATGTCAATTTTTGTCAACATGGATACAAAACAATCATCCGATTCAAAGCATTTTAGAAGATATTGAAGATCTTCCTCAAGTGAGTGATAATTTGTATCAGGCGGCATATCGATTGTTTCAATCCAAACGGGTAAATGATGCGATAGAGGTTGGGCGGCATATTATTCGAATTTATCCTGAACATGTTGAGGCCAATCAGATGGTGGCAGATATTTTGATTTCCCAGGATCATTGTATTGACGCACAAAAAATTCTTGAACATCTCCATAAAATTAATCCCGAAGCAGCAAAAACACGTCTTGTAAATGCTTTAAGAATTCAAGCCAATGCTCTTGAAGCTCTTTATTCCTATACGGTTAGCGATTATCGGCAAACACCCATTAATTCCCATCTCAAAAATATTAAGCTTCGCTATGCTGAGCAAAGAGATCAGAATAACCATTTATTAATTGTTTATGAAAAAATCTTAGCCCTTGCACCCGACCTGAAAGAAATTCAAGAAAAATATATTCAACTCATATTGGTACACCAAAAAATAAAAGATTATAAGCGAAAAATTGCTTATGAAAAAGACGTACTTAGCCATGAATTAAATGCCTATTTGCTTACAGAGGCAACGTCAAAGGTCAAACAACTCCAAAATCGTATTCTTTTTTGCCAGATTTATCTCAAAGCATTGAACACATTATTATCAAAAGATTATCAAAAATCGGCGGATTTGTTTGTTCGAGTGGTCTACATGGATGAAAAATGCAAGGATGCCCGGCGTTTTTTGTATATTTCAAAACACTATTCCCCTGAGGTTGAACGTGCTATAGAAGAGTCACTGTCCTTGCCGCTCCCATCAAATACGCCGACATCTGAGAATTCAGAAGATAGTGAAATTGAATCAGACCCAATTTCCAGTCGTACACGACAGAAACATAACCTTATGCTGTGGATATTTCTAATTATATTGATTATTGTAGCAGCTTATGTCATGATGGATGGAACACTGAAATGAAACTAAATACCCCAAAAAAAGATACAAATCATCGGTATATGCTTTTTATTGTTGCCGCAATACTGATTAGTGGAATTTTTTATCATACCTGTGATCAAAAAGATAATGATAATTTTTTTAAGCAGAGACAACTTCAAATGGATGAAAATATTGAACTGCCTGCTGAGACAGAGTGTTCTCTCGCATTAAATTTTTATCCTGGTGCCAGACAGATGTATCAACTCAGCATTATCAAAACAGATCAAACATATCCTTCGGCTCTTGAAGGTCAACCTGCTGAAAGTGACAATGGCTATGCGCTTCAGATACATATGGAATTATCAGGTATACTGAATGTAAGAATCTTTGAAAGCAATACAGAATGGGAAGAAGAAGGTTCGGATATTATTTACATGGGATGTCAAATGTCACCTGTAACGGTTCAGGTTGGGGACACGTTAGAAAATATGCACAGAGATAGCGACTTAGAACAATTATTCCAAAATTTTTTTCTGATTGCTATGCGGCCTGACGGCTTACCTGAATCATTTTACTTTTCATCAAAGATAGATCCCCAAAGTCAACTATCATTGTCTGAGATTATATTTAGTGTACAAACCTATGTCCCACAAGTGGACAGCTATCCCTATCCCAAAAAATGGCTATCAGATGAAAAACATGCTTTTGGAATGCTAAAAGTCGAATATATGATTGAACCCCATAACTGTAACGCACTGATCAAGCAAAATGTTCGATGCACAAAATTGAATGACTTAGATCATGCAATGCTCAAAACAGATCAATTTCAATTTCGGGGGATACTGGATCAATCGAACCATCACATCACACTTAATGACAAAGGCGCATCCTGGATAGAAACCTACACGGGTGAAGAAACTTTTTCAATATTTGTTTCTCAACATTCTGTTTGGTATAAACGTCATACAAAAGTACTGATGACAATAGATAATCAACTTCAACCCGATTCCAATCTGTTTATTTGGAAAACAACAACACCTGTTCAGGATTTGATTCATGCTTTTATTTCTCATACAAATCCTGATCAAAAAAGATTTTCACCCCAAAAACAGAATGATTCAGAAAGATTTTCATTATCTGACCAACTGGAAAGGTTTCAAAAAGATATTGCTGCCAATTCAAATCAAGATATTATTTTAAAACACATTCAGCGCTTAAAGCAATTTCTAACGAAATTTCCAGAAGAAGCCAGCTTTATTCCGGATTTAATAAAAAATCTCAATATTCAAGGCACCACAGCTGAACATATTGTTTTAATACTTGAAATGGTTGGACATGAAGATGCGCAAAACGCAATTAGTGATATTTATCTGGATTACAATCAGGAGCCTGACATTCGATTAAAAGCGGTTATTTCTGCTGGTGGCCTGTCATTACCAACTTCGGTATCAATTGATCGGCTATTTCGATTAATCTCTCAGGAACAGCAAAAAATTGATCCTGACACATTAAACCGCTCTGATGCTGCGATAATCTCATTAGGCCTGTTGAATCAATCGCTTTATCACCAAGATAACCTGGATATGGCGAAAAAAATTCATAAACGGCTGGTATCATTGCTAAATTCTTATTCTGATGAACGTCATCTTGTGGCCTGCATAAAAGCAATGGGACATGCAAAAATGCCAGAAGGAACAGATTATTTGTTTCCATACCTGGATTCTGAATCAGAGCATATTCAAAGGGCAGCAATCAAAGCTATTGGAAATATTGATATTGAAATACCGGATGAGTCTCTTACTGAAAAAGAACAAGATCGTCTGACTGAAACTGAAATGAAACCACCCGGAGATAAAGTAACCAATAAGCTGTTTAACCTTTTATCTGGGGAAAGCAATCCAGAGATTCGCCATGAAATTTATATTGCGATTATTCATCGAAAAGAACCCGGCAGTCTTGAACAATTGGATAATATTTTGCAAGAGGAACCAGATAGTCAATTAAGAGATATGATTCGAGCCACAATGGGCGAACAATAAAAAAAATCGGCTAATAAAAAGTCGGTAAAAAAAATAAAAGATAGGAATTATTTCAATGAAATTATCTCAACGTTTTGATAGAATTTTGATTTTTTTCATTCTGGCAGGTTTAATATGCATTGGATCTCAGACCATTGCTTTTGCAGATGTTCATTCTGCTTTGCTCAGTGATAAACCTCTGACAAAGGAAGATTTTTACAAACCACTGGAACCAGAACCAGAGCATCCATCAATCGTAAAAAGTATTGTTTATAAATTAAAATATCATCATTACGAAAAGATTGATCTTGATGATGATCTATCCGAAAAAATATATGATACCTATCTTTCAGATCTGGATCCTGCCCGATTATATTTTTTACAATCCGATATTGATTCTTTTAAATCTTTTCGTCATAAAATAGACGATATTTTGAAAAGTACAGATTTAAAACCCCCTTATCAAATATTTAATCAGTATCAACAGCGCGTTATTGAACGAATGATTTTTATATTAGATTATATTGAAAAAAAAGGTAAAACAGTCAATTTTACAATTGAAGAATCTTTTGAGTCAGATCGAGAAAATTCACCATGGCCAGCCTCATTAACCATTCAAAACGAACTATGGCGAAAACGATTAAAAAATGAAATGCTCAATTTATTACTCTCTGGAAAAAAAATGGATGATATTCTCCCATTGCTTACCAAACGTTATCGAAGTCAACTCAATCGTGCCAGTCAGACGAATAGTGAAGATGTTTTTCGAATTTATATGAATGCATTAACCCAGGTATATGATCCTCATACTCAGTATTTTTCTCCCAGTGCTTCTGAAAATTTTAATATTCAAATGAGCCTTTCTCTTGAAGGTATTGGTGCGGTTCTTCAAAGAGAAAATGATTTTACAAAGGTTTTAAGACTGGTTCCAGCTGGACCTGCTGATAAAGCAGGGGAACTTCAGCCTGGTGATCGTATTGTTGGCGTGGGACAGGGATCAAAGGATGATATTGTTGATGTTATTGGGTGGCGTCTTGATGAAGTCGTTCATTTAATTCGGGGTCCTAAAGGTACTGTTGTGTATTTAAAAATAATTCCTGCCAATAGCACAGATGAACATGATACCAAAGTTATCAAAATTACGCGAGATAAGGTAAAACTTGAAGAACAGGCTGCGCATAAAAAAATAGCACCGATCAAACGAGGTGAAGAAACAATTAAGATTGGCATTATTGATATCCCTACGTTTTACTTGGATTTTAAAGCTTACCATGAGGGGGCATCGGATTATAAAAGTACATCCAGAGACGTTGAACGATTGATCAATGAATTACTCAAGGAAAAAGTAGCCGGTATTATTGTAGATTTAAGAGATAATGGCGGTGGTGCTTTGCAAGAAGCGAATGCTTTAACCGGTCATTTTATCAAAACAGGACCTATTGTTCAGGTTCGGGAAAGCAATGGGCGGATAACACGTTATTTTGATCGTCATTCCGACATTTTATATGATGGACCGTTACTGGTCATGATTAACCGCATGAGTGCTTCAGCATCAGAAATTTTTTCAGGCGCTATTCAAGATTATCATCGAGGATTGATTATTGGTACTCAAAGTTTTGGAAAAGGAACCGTTCAATCACTTCTGGATTTGAAACAAGGCCAGCTTAAAATTACTCATGCAAAATTTTATAGAATTTCTGGCAAAAGTACTCAATATCAAGGAATTATACCTGATATAGAATTTCCACCTATTTATAACCTTGAAAAAATAGGTGAAAGCTCATTACCTTATGCAATGAAATGCGATACCATAGATGCTGCGCGATATTCTCAATATAAAGATCGATCCGACATTGTTGAGCAGCTAAAAGATAGTCATGAAAAACGTATTAAAGACAATGTTGAATTTGAATACCTGAAAGCTCATCTGGAATTCCGAAAAAAACAACAGGAAAAAACAACTGTTTCTTTATGTGAAGCAACACGCAAAAAAGAAAGAGACGACATCGATAAATGGAAATTGTTATGGGAGAATAAAAAACGTATTGCAAAAGGTCTTAAGCCACTGGATAAGCTTGAATCAACCGATGATGAAGATGAAACCGCTGATGATGATACCAAGAAAAAAGAAGATGATGAAATTGATCCCATTCTAAAGGAAAGTGCTGAAATTTTAGTTGATTATATTGATTTGTCACAACAGTCCGTCGCTAAAAAACAAAATCTATCGGATAGTAAAAGGAAAAAGTATGGATTTTAGTGATTATAATTTTTTAGCGCAAGTTCAACAGAAATGTGGTTCCTCAGTATACATAGGATCATTTTACTAAATTGTAAGTTCCCGGTAATATAATTATGAGCTTGATACACAAATATATACTCAAAGAAACATTCAAGTTTTTTTTCCTGGTTTTGATATCCATCAGCATGATTTTTTTTATTATTGATTTCATTGAGCGAATTGACAATTTTATGGAAACAGATCTTCCTTTTTCACGATTTATCGAATATATGCTGCTTAAAATCCCATTTATTCTCAATCAGATTCTTCCAATTTGTGTATTACTGGCCATATTGGTCACATTTGGACTGATGATCAAAAATAACGAAATCATGTCAATGAAAGGAAGTGGTATAAGCATTTATTATTTATTGCAACCCATCCTTTTTTTTGGTGTAGGAACTACGATTTTATTGTTTATCATTTCTGAATTTTTATTGCCTTTAACCTCAGATAAAGCCAATTACATCTGGTACAAAGAAATTAAAAAAAAAAGTGCTTTATCATCCAGCGAAAAAAATATCTGGATAAAAAGCGACCAACTCATCGTAAATATTTCTTTTTTTCACCTTGCTAAACAAACCGCTCATGGAATCACATTGTACTTTTTTGACAAAGAATTTCGATTGATTAAACGTCTGGATGCTAAAACCGGTAAATATGTCGGCAATCAATGGGAATTTTATTCTACAGTCTTACAAAAACTGAGCCTCTCAGGAGAAACAAAAACGGTTTCTTATCCTGAAAAAATAGTATTAACACTTGATTTCATTCCTGAAGATCTGGTTCGAGTTGTAAAAAAATCCGAAGAAATGAGCTATGCAGAGCTAAAGGCATACATTGAAAAAATACGTAAAGAGGGCTATGATGCCACAATGTATCAGGTTGATTTATATGCTAAATGTTCATTTCCTTTGATTTGTCTGATCATGAGTATGATTGGTGCAGGAACAGCACTCAAACAATCTAAAATTTCGGGTTTGGCTCAACCCATCGTTTTTGGAATTGGTGCAGCCTTTGCTTATTGGATGATGAACAGTATCAGTATATCGTTGGGACACGCTGGACAGTTACCATCATTTTTAGCAGCATGGAGCACAAACATCATTTTTGGTAGTTTTGCTATGCTAACCTTATTAAAAGCTGAGGGGGTCCATTGAAACCAATACAAATCATATTGTATAACCTCATTCAATTGTTGTTGATTATTATTTCCATGCCCATATGGATTCCTATTGCGTTGATTCATAAAAAGCGTAAACAAACGTTTTTTAAACGGTTGGGATTCCAGAACATTCAAAAAATACAAGATAAACAATCTCCTATATGGGTTCATGCGCTTTCTGTGGGTGAAGTATTATCAGCACTGCCACTGGTAGAAACCATTCATAAACAATTTCCAGAAGAGAAAATTATTTTTTCTGCATCCACACTGACCGGTTATCATATGGCACAGAAAATAAGATCTTGTGTAACAGACATTATTTACTATCCCTATGATCTTTTATTTTCAGTTCGTCGTATGATTGATCGTGTTCATCCGCGTTTATTTATACTGGTTGAATCCGATATATGGCCTAATTTTTTAACCTGCCTGCATCAAAAAAAAATTCCCGCTGCTTTGGTTAATGCCAGATTATCACCTGAATCTTTTCGCGGATATCGCCTATTGAAATATTTCATGGAACCATCGTTAAAAACGTTTTCTAACATTTGTGTACAGTCTGAAATGCAGGCGGAACGATTTCAATTCTTTGGTATATATTCACCTCAACTATCGATTACCGGTAATGTAAAATATGATCAAGGCCTGAATCGACAATCTGAAGATGACAGTAAACAATTATTGAACGAATTGGGTATCACTGAAAACACTCCAGTCATTATTGGTGGTAGCACGCATGAAGGTGAAGAAATAATTCTTTCAGAGGTTTTTTCTCAATTAAAAGCAACAATGTCTGAACTTAAATTAATTATAGCGCCTCGTGATCCAAACCGTGCAAAAGAACTTAAAGATTTATTTCTTACCAACTCACTGTCTACAACTACATATTCTCAAAAGCAGTTCAAAGACAGTGATGTCTTAATTGTCGACCAAATGGGAGTTTTAGGAAAATTATATGGTCTCTGCACGATCGCATTTGTTGGCGGCAGCATGGTGCCTGAAGGCGGACATAACCCACTCGAACCAGCGGCATTGTCAAAACCGATCATTTTTGGACAGGACATGCATGATTTTCCTGAAATATCAAAACAACTGACAGAAAGAGGGGCGGCAATTCAGGTAAAAGATTCAACTGAATTATTAAACACGTTCCAGTTTTTTTTGAATAAACCCGCCGATGCCCGACGCTGTGGTCAACGGGCAAAAAAATTTGTCAACGAAAATCAAGGCGCTGTTGAAAGAACGTTGGCAGCGATTAAACACAATCTTTAATCAACATAATGGGAAACAATTTATTTCAATTGTCAAAAGTTGGGGGAAGCAAAGTTATTCCTTATTGTCTGACGTTGAAGAATCAAAACCAACGTTGGACGATCATATATATATTTTTGTTTTATCACATAGATTCTAATAAACAGGAACTATTCTGTCATGAAATTAATCAATTTTTTATCCAATGACGAAGGACAAACGAATTTTGGAGTTTGTCTGAAGAACCATGCTATTTCATTTCACATTCTGACTGAAACATTCGGTTTAAATCATTTAGGTTTGATGAATGATGAGTCGTTTTTTCAGCAGTATCCTGAAAGTAATAGGATAGCCAAATGTCTTGTAGAAAAGGCATCAGAACATTTTTCGGAGTTAGATGCTGAACATGTTTATTCCCTTGACACTGTTCGATTATTACCGCCAATATCTTCTCCGCCTGCATTAATTGATTTTGGACTATCACCTCAACATATTCGAGATTCAGCACTCACGCTGGTTAAATACGAAACCAAAAGTTTTGTTCGTCTATGCCTGAATGCGATCATTCATTTAAGTTATAAAAAAAATTCTCAACAAGCAAACTACCGATATTATAAATGTAACCATAATTCAATTATCGGTGATATGGAGTCACCTGTTTGGCCTGAATTTTCTTCTTATCTGGATGTTGAACCTGAGTTGGGTATTGTCGTTGGTCGGGCTGAACTGGGAATGCGCGGTGATGATTTAAAAGATGCCATAGCTGGATACGTAATTTTCAATGATTTTTCCGCAAGAGATATTCAATTTCCGGAAATGATGGGATTTTTAGGGCCTGCCAGATGCAAAGATTTTGAGCGCGGAAATGGAATTGGTCCTTTTCTGGTGACGCCAGATGAAGTTTCTGATCCATTGAACTTAGAAGTTCTGGTTAATATAGGAGAGCGCTATTCCTGGAAAGGAAATACATCTTGCTATTCAGCACGTCCAATCGAAATTGTTGAGCATTTAACAGAATCCCAATCCTTGAAACCAGGAACAATTCTTGGAATGGGAACAGTTGCGGGTTGCTGTGGTTTAGAACGTGATGAATGGCTGAATCCTGGAGAATTGGTATCAATGACCATTGGAAATCTGGGAACGTTAAGACATCCCATTCCTGATAATATTGCCGGTACAATGTCTCAGGGGCGTTGGCCTTCAAGGTCGGAACTTCATAAATAAGCTTCTTTGATCTTGAATTTCTTTCAATAGCGGATTGCTATTTTCATGTGGTTCTTTATTGATAAAACTGAATGTTACGATTGATAGAGATGTTTTTATTCGTGCTGAATTAATGTGTCGATAATAGATTCAATTTTACTCATATCTCCAATAATTTTTTTTATGGGCAATGGTATTTTTTTTACCAGAGTAGGTGTCATCAAAATATTATCCTTATTGGCTTCTTCAGGATAATCGACAACATTGATTAAAGACAAATGGAAATTATCGTTCAAATTTTTTTTCAAAATAGTGTTAACAAAATTGAATGACTTTTCTGTTTGCTGATTAGACTTTGAAACGTATAAAACAAATTCGTACATATCGTCCTCCTTTATTGAAGTATCAATCCATCAGTTGCGGTTCAAAAAGGATGCTTTTTGCCAGTGCGATAAGATTTTCTCGATCGACAGGTTTTTTTAAAAGCTCATATGAAATTTCATTATCATCTAATTCTTTTAATTCAGAAAAGAATTCTTCATGAAAGGCAGTGATAATGTATATGGGAACATT
>Ga0272440_1002271_pt1 | contig 15113 bp, 11 predicted proteins | sample SSMMMBAug17_FD_192440 | JGI IMG/M metagenome (GOLD analysis project Ga0272440, IMG submission 192440) | Marine sediment archaeal communities from Little Sippewissett salt marsh, Falmouth, MA, United States - SSM-MMB-Aug17 | ecosystem: Environmental > Aquatic > Marine > Wetlands > Sediment ... | reverse complement strand
AGTTGAATTTGATATAATAGAGACCCAAAAAGGTTGGGGAGCAAAAAATGTTAAATATATTGAAAAAACATTTGAATCTGAAAAAAATAATGGTTCAGAGCATTCATTAAAATTAGATGATCAAGTTGAATTTGATATAATAGAGCCCCAAAAAGATAAAGGAGAAAAAAATGATAAATATACTGGAAAACCTCTTGAATCTAAACAAATGCGTGGAATAGTAACCAGATTTCTTAATGATCGCAGTTATGGATTTATAAAAACAGACGATGGGAGGGATGTTTTTATACATAATGATGAATTACCGGATTCTCAAAAAAATCCAAAAGTTGGTAATAGTATTCAGTTTGAAATATTTGAGAGAGAACAAGGTTGGGCAGCTCGTAATGCTTCAATTTTGAACAGCTCTTATAATGAAGAAATAAAAAGAAAAGCAAATGAAATCTATAATGAAGAAATAAAAAGAAAACAAAATTTATTTGTTGAAGAAATAAAAAAACAGGCTAAAGAAGCAATACAAAAAGGTAACTATTTAAATGCAGTCGAATTATATGAGAAATCAATATCAACTTATCCAAGAGATCATACTTTTATTTCATATGCCAGTATAGTAAGAGAGTATGACCTGGGTAATGAATTTGAAATATTACATAAAGGCATTAATACTTTTCCTTCTTCAGGACCTCTTTATGAATATTATTCATCAGTTCTCAGGAAAAGTGGTAAATTAGAAGAAGCAAAAAAAATGGTTTTAAAGGGAATTAAAAGTACTTCTGGTTTTGAAAAACAATTATATCTTCAGCTTGCATTAATATATGCTGAATTTGAAGATAATGAGAGTTTAAAGGAGGGTGTAAAGTATTTTGAAAAAGCAAAACAATTTGGGAGTCAATCCACAATTCCAAATAAACTTATTCAGATAAGTCTGCCAGAGATAGGGCAAAACATATTTAAATCATTAAATAAAACTAAACTTGAACCTAAGATTAAATCAATAAATAAAAGATATGCTGATATAACCATAAAAACAGATTATGTTGATTTTTTTAAATATTACAACATAGATGGAATTATTTTGATAAGATATTTTTTTGATGATTTAAATGTAAAGGATATTGATCAATTAGCTAATAATATTCGTGAGCAGATATATAATAAATTAAACAATAATTTAGCATTTATTATTCAAAAAGACGTTTCAGAATGGGAAAATGTATATTGGAACAACTATAAATTTCGCTATGAAACTATAATACCTGTTGATCAAGATGATATTGCTTTAAATAGTTGTGAGCATGTTATTGAAAATAGTATTATAAAGTGGCGTGGGAAGTATGATTTTTTTAATGTAAAAGTACCTGTTTATGGTAATGATTTCTTTGGGAGAGAAAAAGTACTTTTAAGTATAAATGATAACATCAAGCAAGGAAAACCAACTGGAATATATGGTCTGCGCAGAGTTGGAAAGACATCAATTATGCATAAGTTAAAAGAAAAACTGCCTTACGATATAGTTATATATTACAACCTTCAAAGTGCAACACATAAAGATGTTAAATTTCTTTATTGGAAAATTAGTCAAGAATTGCAAAATACAATATCTAAAAACAATAAATTATCTAAAGATATAAAAGAATTAAAATTGATCCTGGGTTCTGAACAAAATTATGACTTATTGGATAAAGAGAATATTTCGACGAATTTCAACAAAGATTTACAATTAATACTAAATAAATTATCTGACAAACATAATATAGTAATTCAAATTGATGAATTAGAAGTTATGCTGCCAATAAAAAACAATAAAGGCTTTGATGGAAGTTCTGGATTTTTAGGTCATTTAGAATCAATTTGTCGTAATACAAATGGAAGAGTTATAAGCATATTGGCAGCAGCAAATTCTATTATAAGTGAACAAGGAACTATTGATAATAAAGACAATCCATTATTTGAACGATATGAAACCATTTATATCCCAACTTTTGAGAAGAGTGAACATGATGAAATGATTACACAGCTTGGAGATAAGATGAATGTTTCATTTACAAAGGAGTCTCTTGATTTTATTTTCAATGAAACTGGCGGACATCCTTATATAATTCGCCAATTTTGTAGTTCTATTATCGATAAAAACAAATCAAGACCATTGGATGTGAATTTAGATCTGGCTGAAGAAATATCCGATTATTTTATAAAAGATAAAGGTAATATTTTAGAAGAAATTATGAATAGGATTAAGAATTTTCCATTGGAAGAAGAGATTATCAGACTAATTTTAAATGGAGTGGCAGCGGAATCAGAACTTAAAAAAAGAACAGATAAAAATATCGGGCAAGCCTTAAGACACTTAAAAGGATATAATCTTGTTAAAGAAGATGGTTTTGATAATTATATAATTACAATAAATTTATTATGTAAATGGTTTAAAAAATATCAATAAGGTTATACATATGAAATCTAATCCTTATAAATGGAATTCATATAGCCAGAATATGTTTTTTGGCAGGATCGATCTGGCTAATGATATGGTTGAAAGGCTAAAAAAAGGAGAATCCTTTGGAGTAATGGCTGGACATAAAATGGGAAAAACAACACTGTTGAGATATGTTGAAAAACGTATAAATGAAGATGATTTGAAAGAAAAGCATATTAAATATGTAACTGTATATTTTGAATATGCAGAAAATGACAAAATAACTTCAATAGATTCCATCTTTAAAGACATTGCATTAAAAATATATGAAACAACTGAAAAATTGATAAGTTTAGAAAGCGACTTTATTGCAGATGATTTTTTTAAATATTTAAAATCAATTAAAAGCTGTTTTATAAAAAAAAATATAATCTCTAAATTTATTGTAATTTTTGATGGAATTCAACCAATAATTAAAACACAATGGAGTGATACTTTTTTTAGAAATTGGCGTGTATTGCTGACGCAAGAAAAAGATATAAGTGATAATATTAGTGCTGTTTTTTCAGGAAATTTTGAAATATTTGACCTGGCACATGATATTGACTCACCATTAAAAGAAGTTTTAAGCTGGAAAGGTCTTGAGCCTTTTTCAAAAAATGATACAAAAAAGCTAATACAAGAACCTTTTAAAGACTACATCTGGGATGATGATTTTATTAATAAGCTTTATGAATTAACTGGTGGTCATCCTTTCCTTATTCAATACTTTATGGATTTTGTTTGCAATCATGAAAGAAATGAGGGCATAAAAAATCTTCAAAAAGCAAAAGATCGCTTTTTGAAGGAACAACAAAGAGTTTTCAAAAAATGGCTGGACAAATTGGATAATATTTCAAAAAATATATATGCTGAACTGACTGAATATAATTCATTGGAAAGAAAAAAAATAATACAAAAATATCGAAGTGATTTGTTAAATAGTTTTAATTTATTACTATATACCGGAATAATTAATATTGACGATGAAAAGGGAATTATTAATGTTGCAGGCTCTTTGTTCAAAGAATGGTTTAATAAAAACGCTGTTTATGAAAAAATTGATTTGAATGAAAATATAAAAGAGAATTTTAAAGAATATTTATTTAAATACTCAGGTAAAACAATTGGAGAGAAATCATTACAATACGCTTTATTGGATATTGAAATTGAAAATTTTTTATGTATAAAACATGCGAAAATAGAAAATATAAAGGATGATACCAAATGGATTTTTTTGACAGGTGAAAATGCGGCTGGAAAAACAGCTTTTCTTCAAGCCATATGTATAGGTATTTGCGGATGGGAAGATGCTACAGAATTATTTATAAATGTTAATGAAAGCAAAATAGGAATACGTTTATGTGAAAACAAACAAGAGGTAGTTAGAAATATAGTTTTTGGTAAAGTTAATCGTAATCGTGATTTTGTAGATCAACCTGATTATTTATCAGCATATGGACCATCTCGTTTAGATATAATGTCGATGGATTATGAACAAAGAGGAAAGAGAATTTCAAATATTGAAAGCCTGATTAAACAAAAAGGAAATCTGAGAAATATTGAATTGTGGATGCTTAAAGAAGGGAGTAATAGTAAGCGTTATAAATCAGTTATAGAAATACTGATTAAATTAATGCCAAATGTTGATAGAATTGAATATGATAATGGTAATTTTTTTTATATAGAAAAAGGCTATCGTTCAACAATAAATGAAGTTGCCAGCGGTCATAAGAGCGTAATTACTACAATCGGAGACATATTAGTTCGTTTTTTTAAATATCAGCCAAAGGTCGAAGACCCTAAAGATTTTGCCGGCATTGTTATTATTGATGAAATTGACATTCACATGCATCCAAGGTTTCAGCGTGAATTTCCAAAAATTTTAAGCGAGGTATTTCCAAATATACAGTTTGTTTGCAGTACACATAGCCCTATTCCCATGTTAGGAGCTCCAAAAGAATCTCAATTTTTTGTACTTGAAAGAGATAATAAAAAAAATACAATCATTAAAAATTTAAATATTGATGTTAGCAGATTACAGCCAAATGCTATATTAACTTCGCCTTTGTTTGATCTGGATTCACTAATAAGTTCTCAGCATAAAGACTATTCAAAAATTCGTACTGAAGATGATTATAAGCTAATTGAACTCAGAAAAGAGAGAGATAAACGTATAAAAGAATACGAAAAGAAAGGTATTCGAATTCCAAAAGACTGGATAAAAAATGATCAGAGTGAATAAAGACTACGATGATATTCCATCTTCAATAATAAAATACAAGAATGAAATTAAAAAGTATCTTGATTCGTTGGAAAGTAATAATAGCAGTGATAATGTTAAGAAAGTAAGAGATAACTTATGGAAAAAGCTAAGAAAAGAAATTCAAGAAAAATTATTAGAAGACATTTATCACAAAAAATGTGCATACTGTGAAAGCAAATTTCCTTTGGAATCTTTTCCACCAGAAATTGATCATTACAGACCTATATTAATATATCCCTGGCTTGCTTTTGAATGGAGCAACTTGTTCATAACTTGTAAAAAATGCAATAATAAAAAAGGCACAAAATTTGAAACTAAATCAAAAAAAATAAATTCACCACCAAAAAATCGTATTGAATGGGATGCAAATTCCAAAATTTTACTAAATGAAAAACCTCTTCTTTTGAACCCTGAAATTGATAATCCTGATGAGCATTTAACTTTTATGCATGATGGTACTATTATAAAAAAGAATAATAGTGAAAGAGGCAAAAAAACAATTGAAATATGCTGTTTGGACAGAGAACCTTTAACATTGGCAAGAAAAAAAATTATTGATGATTATAAAGAAAAAATAAAGGATATTTACGAAGAATTTTTAGATTTAAAAAATGAAAATAATGAAAATAATGACAACTTAAATGTATGCGTAAAACTTTGCGGGAAAGAAATTACGAAAATATTATTAGAATGTAATAATCCAAAAAAAAATTATTCATTATTTCGAAGACACATACATGATGATTATGAAAATTTACTCGTTAATAACATTATTGGAGATAAGAATTATAAAGATTATGTCCTAAAATATCTGCACCCAAAATAAGTGCCCCTATGTTTTTATTTAAAAATTTGTGTTCCCCCAATTATATATTGACAGTTATAGCAAACAATAATATTAATTTATTGCATGTTATAATTACCAATAATTAGTTTTAATAAATATAATAAAATAAATCAATATGTTAAAAACAACAATTGTGTCCTGTCTTTAATAATGTTTGACTTTTCTAACAAACGAAATCGAATTCACTTGGCCTCCATTTCTTTTTAAGAAAAACGCATAGGTTTACAAGTTTTGTGTTTTTTTAACTACTTAATATCCTTAATGATCTTGTTCCCACGCTCCAGCGTGGGAACCTATTTACGACGCTCCATCGTCGACTGAAATAAACCAGCAATTAGCTTATCACTCGCAGCTGGAGCGTCTAAAAAATGTTCCCACGCTGGAGCGTGGGAACAAGATCGTTAAGGATATTAAATAGTTAAAAAAATACAAAACTTGTTGACCTATGCGAAGAAAAATAATCCCACACTTGCCGAAAGGACACTAAACAATAATAGAGATTCATTATGATTGAAAAATATTTATACGAACAAAATGTGCATTGGCAAAATCAGCCTTATGATGCTGGTATTGAAAGAGAAAGTTTGGAATTAATTAAAATATTAATTGATACAGATCAAATTATTGCAATTTCTGGAGTACGACGCAGTGGTAAAAGTTTTTTATTAAAACAAATCATTAATCAATTGATAGACACCGGCATAAAAATAGAAAATATTTTATTTGTAAATTTAGAACTACCATTTTTTTCTTTAGAACAAAATACAGATATTTTAGATAAAATCGTTCTTGAATATAAAAAAATGAAAAATCCGCATGGTAAAATATATTTTTTTTTGGACGAAATTCAATCAATTCCGAATTGGGAAACATGGGTTAAGTACAATTATGATCTTTATAAAGGAAAAATAAAATTTTTTATTACTGGTTCTAACAGCGAGCTTTTATCAAGTGAATTTGCAACAAAACTATCAGGACGCGTTATTGAAAAAAAATTATTTCCTTTTTCTTTTAAAGAATTACTAACGTATTATAATATTTCTGTATCAGATAGTCAGGATATTATACTCAAAAAAGAACAAATAATGCACTATTTTGATATGTATTTAAATTTCGGATCCATGCCTGAAACATTAGCTAACTCATCTTTGGAAATCAAACGAGAGTTGTTATCATCTTATTTAAATGCAATCCTTTTCAAAGATATTGTACCTCGTTTTTCAGTAAGAGATTCACTGTTAATTCAAAATCTTACAATGTATTTAATGGGAAATAATAGCTCGTTGTTAAATTATAAAAAAATTGCAAATATCCTTCATTCCAATCGAAATACCATTAGAGATTATATAAATTATATTGAAAAGGCATGCTTAAATTTTACAATTTCAAAATTTGATTATTCACAAAAAACTCAATTTTTATCATCAAAAAAATCTTACTTTATTGATAATGGATTTATCAATTTACTGGCATTCAGATTTTCCTTAAACAAAGGTAATCTTCTGGAAAATATTGTCTTTCTCCATCTAAAAAAAAAATATGATAATGTCTATTATTTTAAAAATCAGGGGGAATGCGATTTTATCGTTTATCAATACATGAAAGAAAAAATGGCTATACAGGTCACGTATAAATTGGATGAAAAAAATCGTAAAAGGGAATTAAAAGGCTTAAAACTTGGTTGTGAGAAAATTGAACTAAAAGAAGGAAATATATTAACTTACAATGATTACGACACCATTCAATATGATGGTATTAAAATTTCTGTCCTTCCGGTATGGGATTGGTTATTAAAATTTTAGCAAAAAATATGAAAAATAAGAGGGACCAGAATATTTATTCTTAATTAGTTTCTAAACGATTACGTTATTCTGGGAATCATTTTTACTATCGCAAATGATAAATTTATGCCATTATGATTTATTATTGTAAATAGTTATCATTTTGTTCACATAGTTATCCCAGCTGTATTTTTGAGCTGTTTTTTTGGCTTTTTGTGAAAGAGATTTTCTATAATTATGATTCATTAATGATTTTAAAACATCTGCAATATTTATTGGTGTTGGGTTGTCCGGCAGAATTATTCCATTTATCTCAGATTGTATTATATCTTTTGCACCTACCATTTGCGAAATAATAACTGGAAGTCCTGAAGCCATTGCTTCAAGTACAACAAGACCAAATGTATCAAATTGAGAAGGTAAAATAAATATATCACTTGCGAAATAATATTCGTTTATATTACTAATAACTCCTGTAAATATTACATTTTCTGATATTCCTAAATCTTTTGCCATTTTCAAATAATATTTTACATTACCTTTCCCAACAACAAGTAATTTTAAAGAAGAGATTATATTAGAGCTTAAATTGGCCATTGCTTTCAAAACTAAATCAAGGCGTTTTACTTCAAAATTCATCCCTACAAATAACAAAATATCATCATTTAAGGAAAGATTATATTGTTTTCTAATTTTTTCTCGATAAACTCTTGTATCAGAACAAGAAAATTTCTTAATCTCAATGCCAGGATGACAGACTTCAATACACTTTTCCGATATATTATAAACATCTAACAATTCTTCTTTTACCTGATTTGAAACAGGTAAAATAAGAATTGAATCATTGTTTATAAAAGATTTTTTCTCTATCCATACAGTTGCTCTATCAAAAAGGCTTAAATATTTTTTTTTTATTTTTTTTACCCATGTAATATGTGGAATACCATGGAATGAAAGGATATCCATATTAAATATTCTGTCATGACTATGTATTATTTGACAATTGTTTTTTTGCGCTGCTTTACTGGCGAAATATGCAAAAGATATTGGTTTAAGCCATCTAGGAAAACTTATAATAGGTACTTTATGGAAAATTATTGATGAATTTGATTTTTCCCATTCATTTGCGAAAACATGAATTTCAAAATCATTAAAATTTGCTAATCTTTCAGTTAAATTGAAAGCAAAACTCTCAGATCCGCCTATTTGTCCATATTCTTGAATTACTACTCCAATACGTTTTTTTTTCATATTATAGTCCTTTTGATCAGCAAAAAGTGAAAGAAAAAATTTCAGAAAGGATATCTAAGCTTAGGCAGTAGAAAATCATCAACCAATTAGATTCTAATTAAAAATAATAATTATTTTGCCTAAGCTTTTGGACTAACGACATAATAAATATGCGGCCGAATCGATTATAAAAGGCATTGTTTCATTGATTTTCAATATATACAATGCTGAAAAATGATGATTTATTTTTTTTAACCCTTATTATTATTTGAATATGGTGTAATGTCAATTATGTTATTATCATCATAAATTTTGTAATCTTCTTGTTTTTTCCATATTATATCTTTTTCAATTTTTGTGAGGAATCTGTGCAGTCTCCATGCACAATACCCTGCAACTGCACCTAAAACAACAACTACTCCTAAAAATAATGGAAGAAGTAATATAAAAAGTATTACTCCTACAAGACCAAAACAAAGAAATGGCCAGGGGGATATATTTAATCTTTCAGTGTTGTAATATTTATCATTCATATTATTTTTTCCTTATTAATATTAAAAATTGATTTCAATCTCTTATTATAATTAAATTCCAAAATTTTATAATGAAAAAAATTTTTTTATATAGTTTCTCGAGAGTCGTAAATTTTATTCGTTAAAATATCCAATAATTTCAGCAAAATTATTTTATTGAGAATATTTTTTTATAATTTTTTGGCACAAAAGTTGGCACGCTATGCCAAAAAATAATAAAAAAATGATCAAAAAATTATCGTTACGTTGAAATTATTAGAAATTTTTGTCTCCAAAATTTACGACTATAGAGATAGTTTATACAATACCTATTAAATATCAGGTTTTTTTAATTTGTATTTAAAATAAATTTTTTAAAAAAACAACTTATGATTTATATTTTTTATGGTTGATAATACTATTTATTTGATTTTGTTATAAATAAAGAATAAAATAAAAATATTATTAAATCTAACTTATTATATCTAATATAAATTATAATAGTCAATAGTAAGTAATTGACATAAAAAGTAGCTATTATTATAACCTTAAACTCTATTGACTTTTAGATTGGAATGACATAATTATAATATGGTTGCTTTTTTAAAAGCAATAACTGTTTTCTGCCTAAAGGCATTATGTTATCAATATATAATTTGTAAAAAAAATTAAATAGATAGAGGTTTGTTATGATATATTTAGTAAGTATGTCAGTTTTTTCTTCAATAATAGTTATTCTTGTTAGCTTTTTATTATTTATAGAAACAAAGATATTAAAAAAGGGTTCGAGTTTTATAACTATAAATAATGATAAAAAAATTGAAGTTTCTGAGGGAACAACTCTTCTTTCAGCTCTTGTAAGCAATAATATATTAATTCCTTCAGCTTGTGGAGGTAAAGGCTCTTGCGGCGCTTGTAAATGTATAGTAGAGGAAGGTGGGGGCAGTATATTACCTACTGAGTTGTCTCACCTAAACAGACAACAAAGAAAGGATAATTTAAGGTTAGCCTGTCAGCTAAAAATCAAGGAGGATTTAAAAATTCGAGTTCCTGATGAAATATTTAGTATAAAAAAATATTTTGCAACTGTTGTTTCAAATGAAAATGTTGCAACATTTATTAAAGAACTTGTTTTGAAGCTTGATCCTGGTCAATCGGTTGATTTTAAAGCTGGTGCTTATATGCAAATAGATATTCCAGAATATAAAGAAATAATGTTTAAAGATTTTAATGTTGCTCAAACATATAGACCAGCCTGGGATAGATTTAAATTCTGGAATATTAGAGCTAAAGGGGACAAAGCAGTCTTTAGAGCATATTCTCTTGCAAATCCACCATATGAAAAAGATGTATTAAAATTTACAATTCGTATTGCTACTCCGCCTCCTGGCAAAACTGATATCCCGCCAGGTGTTGGGTCTTCATATGTATTTAATTTAAGGCCAGGTTCTAAGGTATCATTAAGCGGCCCATATGGTGATTTTTTTGTTAATAAAACTAATAGAGAAATATGTTTTATTGGTGGTGGAGCAGGTATGGCTCCAATGAGATGCCATATTCTACATCAATTACATACTGAAAAAACTAGTAGAAAAATTACATTTTGGTATGGCGCCAGATCAAAATCTGAAATGTTTTATGATGAAGAATTTTCAGAACTAGCACAAAATTACAATAATTTTTCATATTATGTAGCTCTTTCTGATCCTCAACCAGAAGATAAATGGGAAGGGCTTGTTGGATTTATTCATCAATCTCTTTATGATAATTATCTTAAAACACATGATGATCCAACTGAAATTGAGTATTATCTTTGTGGACCGCCAATGATGATCGATGCAATAGAAAATCTACTTTTTGATATAGGAGTTGAATCTAATATGATTAAGTATGATAAATTTTAATTTTTAAACATTTTTTTATTACCTGTTAAATTTTTACCGAAATAAAAGTGTTCTTTCGGTAAATGGGTATTTTTTATTTTTTGCCTGTTATACGCGAGTGGATCCCTTTTATTATTGTTATTTTATGTTACGCCCTTTCAGGGCTCAAACCATTGAAATATTTTTACCCAGGGCTTTGCCCTGGGCTGGTATGTTACGCCCTTTCAGGGCTAAGAAATGCACTAAAATCATTAAATGAAATATATTGCAACTTTTTTGTATTGCACCCTGAAAAAACAATTATGTACATACAAAAATTTTTATTTATATCCCTACTTAGAAATATATATATATATATATATATATATATGAATGGTTCTCTTTATGAAAGCCCTTACTATAAGTCATTCTATAAATACTTAAGTTCCAATATAGCCCATAATAGCTATATCCATAAAAAAGAATTTCCATCTTTAAATAGAAAAACAATTATTAAAATTTATTTAAACTTCCATGAATTGTTATCACAACAAATTATGAAATTTTATACCGATAGTTTATCGTTCTCGTGTTCGTGAAGGGTGTATCTCACCTTTTACACAAATTAATTAATTAATTTTTTTATATAGAGTTAGAAATTTTTTTAGTACATTTTCATGATAATAGTATTCTTTCCATATTTCAGGTTAGAATTAACTATTTAAAATTTTTAAGTATTATCTTAAGCCCCGAAGGGGCTAAAGCATTTAGCTTGGGGCTTTAGTTCCAAATAAATAAAAAAAATCTCTTAAGCCCCGAAGGGGCGATAGATAATTCCTATCGCCCCTTCGGGGCTTAAGAATGTATATACTTTACCTGAGTCTAAAGCCACAGGCTACTTGCTTTAGCCCCTTCGGGGCTTATGACAATTATCATAAATAGACTTTTAAATTCGAAATCTGACTTATGTGTAAAAGGTGGAACACCCCTATAATTTTATAACGAAGGTAATTATCAGATGCAGGAAACTGAAAAAAAAATTAACATATTAATTATAGACGATCAAATAGATATTACTATTATTTTGTCTGAATTATTGTCTTATGATGGCTATAATATTTATACAGCACATAATGGTTTTGAAGGTTTAGAAAAATTTAATTCTATAAAACCACAAATTGTACTTCTTGATATTAAAATGCCAGAGATGAATGGAATTACTGTTTTAAAGAAAATGAAACAAAGTCTTATTGATTGTGAAATCATAATGATGACAGGGCATACTGAAATAAATACAGCTATTGAAGCTATTAAAGAGGGTGCATTTACTTACCTTCAAAAACCAACTAAATATGATCATATTAAAACAGCTATAGATAAAGCATTAAATAAATTAAATAGACAAAAGAATATTCTAATTATTGAAGATGATGAAATTATAAGAAAAAGAATAAAAAATTTACTACAACTTGATAATTATAATATTTATACTGCAGAAAATGGCATAAGGGGTGTAAAAATATGTAAACAAATAATGCCGCAGGTTGTACTGCTTGATATGAAACTGCCTGATATTGATGGAATTGAAGTTCTTAATATTATAAAAGATAATGTGAAATATACAGAAGTAATAATGATAACAGGGCAGGGTGATATAAATACAGCTATTACATCAATAAAAAATGGGGCATTTGCATTTCTTCAAAAGCCAATTGAATATGAATTATTAAAAATAAATATTAAAAATGCAATCGATAAATTGTATATGAAACAGAAAGTATTAGAGGATACAAAGGAACATCAAACACAGGTTATTCAGTCAGCAAAAATGACTGCTCTTGGAGAATTGGCTGCAGGTGTTGCCCATGAATTAAAGCAGCCTTTAAATGTTATAACAATAATAATCCAAACCATATTAAAAGACATTAAAAGAAATCGTTTTGATTTGGATGAAATTGAAATTGATTTGATTGATGCAAAAAAACAGGTTGACAGAATGGCAGATGTAATTGATCATATGAAAATTTTCACAAGAAATTCTGGTTATGATAATAAGATATCAGTACAAATAAATGAAGTTGTTAATTCTGCTCTTAAATTCTTTTCAGAACAATTAAAAGTACATAATATTAATCTTATTAAAAAATTATCTCATGATATACCCGAGATCAATGGTAATCCAAATCACCTTGAACAAGTATTAATTAATCTTATAAGCAATGCAAGACATGCTGTTGAAGACAGCCAAAAAGAAAATATGGAGATTATAATAAAAACCTATAATATTCCTGCCAGCCTATCATTGCTTAATAAGGAATCTATTGGAATAATGGTTAAAGATAATGGTAATGGAATACCAGTAAATATTGTTCAAAAAATTTTCGATCAGTTTTTTACCACAAAAGATCCAGGAAAAGGAACAGGTCTGGGGCTTTCTATATCGCAAAAAATAATTGAGGAACATAATGGAAAAATAATTCTTGATATGAATACAGATAAAGGAGCTGCTTTTATAATTATTCTCCCTATATAATTACACAGTGTTTTAGCATTCATAGTGTATTATTGTCTCACTTTTTGAAGAACGATTCGTAACTACAGATTAAGTTATAAAGATTTTGGACTGTGTTCATGTATTGGAAAAACAAAATAGTTTTATAACCAATAGATTATAATATATTAATTACTAATTCAGATTCCGCCTAAAGGCGGAACTACATACATACAATACAATCCTAATAATGAATTCGCATACGTCTACAAGTGTTGTGGTTTTATAAATTATTGAATATAAAACATTTTTATTAATACATTTTTTTGGAACAAAGGAACATAAATCTTTAAATGTTCTCATGATCTCATCGATCTCGTTCCCAGGCTCTGCCTGGGAATGCCTACCTGGTGGCTCTGCCACCAGTTTCTATGCACAGGTGGCAGAGCCACCGAGTATGCATTCCCAGGCAGAGCCGGCAAATGTTTAATTTATTAGAAAAAAAAATATTTTGGGATTATCAAAATTTACTATCTATTAAAGATATTCCTTTAAGCATAAGGTCTCAAAGATATGTTGATTTTTGGCCTGTAATTCATAATGCTTACAAAAAAAATGAATTAAATATTGAAGATATAAAAGCAATAGTTAAAGATATCTATCAAAATGGTCCCACAAATTATTGCGAAAATATAAGAGAATTTGTTATTAAAAATTTAATAAAAAGATGGTTTTAATGAATTGTATATTAACTAAAGGTCAGAAAAATATTCTTAAAAATCTTCCAAAAATAATAAAAGAAAATTTTGTTTTTTCAGGTGGTACAGCACTTGCTAATTTTTATTTATTACATAGATAGATTATCTAATGATTTAGATATTTTTGCAGTTGATCCTTCACAAAATATCAGACTAACTGAAATAGAGGGTATATTAAATCAAAATAATTTTAATGTTGATTATGTAACTAAAATTTATGACAGATGTATATATTATATTATTGAAGACGATGAGCAAATAAAAATAGAATTTGCTCCACTTTATTTTACAAAATTAAAAGGGGTGCAACATAAAAAAGTTGGAGAATTTATTTCCAGTTTGTAGTTCCGCCTTTAGGCGGTTTGAGCTGAAACCAATGATTAAAATTTGGTGAGAAATTAATTCAGTTTATCGAGCATTTTTGAGCTAATTGTTTATTTTTCTGCATTCTGTTAAAACCGCCTAAAGGCGGAACTACAAACTGGGCTTTGGCTATTTATAAAATTTACCTCTAATTCTACTTTGGCAAATGAAATTTGGTATTATATAATAACCATGTAGGGTGGGGCTCAATGCTGTTGAATTAAGGATAAATATTTTAATATTAATAAGATAGTGAGAAGTTTCGGTTGAATTCCCCCCTTGAGGGGGGTTAGGGGGGTGTTCGTATTAATGGTACAAACTCAAAAACACCCCCCTAACCCCCCTCAAGGGGGGAATTCGATCTTGGCTTCTTGAATAAATTTCAAAAATATTCAATAATTTATCCTTAATTCAACAGTATTGCCCCCCCTCAAGGGGGGAATTAAGACTTTGGTAAATTCTTTTTCGGAAATCACCTAAATTAGACTTATTTTTTTTATCTACAGATTTAGTCATAAAGATTTTGGACTTCGTTCCCAGATAAAAATTCG
>Ga0272440_1002270_pt1 | contig 15116 bp, 11 predicted proteins | sample SSMMMBAug17_FD_192440 | JGI IMG/M metagenome (GOLD analysis project Ga0272440, IMG submission 192440) | Marine sediment archaeal communities from Little Sippewissett salt marsh, Falmouth, MA, United States - SSM-MMB-Aug17 | ecosystem: Environmental > Aquatic > Marine > Wetlands > Sediment ... | reverse complement strand
CATTCGCAACAGGGATCAAGATGAGCCTGCCGGAGTTGAACGTGATTGTTCCCATGGGGGATGGCGACGCACTGGCGATTGGCGGCAATCATTTTATTCATGCTGCGCGAAGAAATATTGCCATGACTGCCATTGTTATGAACAATCGAATTTATGGAATGACCGGTGGCCAGTTTTCACCTTTGACTGGTTGTGGCTATAAAGCAACAACAGCACCCTATGAGAATATTGATCATGATTTTGATGTCGTCGAGTTGGCCATGTCTGCCGGTGCATCATTTGTCGCACGAACAACAACCTATCATGTCAAGCAACTCACAGAGATGATCAAATCTGCCATTTTGCATGATGGATTTTCAGTGGTTGAAGTATTATCTCAATGCCCAACCAATTTTGGACGTCGAAACAAATTGGGTGGTGCAGTCGATATGATGGAGTCCTATAAAACTGGAACCACACCAATTGGATCAAAGTCAAAACAAGAAAATCCCGATCTGATTGAACGTGGCGTATTCGTTCAAAAGGAACTACCTGAATATTGCAGTGAGTATAGTTCATTGATAGATAAATTAAGAAAAGGCACGTAATTATGAGTAGAATTCGTTTTGTATTTTCAGGTTCAGGCGGACAGGGGGTCATAACAGCTGCAATCGTACTTGCGGAAGCAGCGGTTATGCACGAAAACCTGATTGCTGTTCAGGCTCAGGCATATGGACCTGAAGCACGCGGCGGTGCAACACGTTCGGATGTCATCATTGATGACAAGGAAATCCTTTTTCCCAAAGTGACACAACCTAATTTTTTGGTGTGTTTGACTCAGGAAGCCTATCACAAATTCTCACCTATCGTTCGTCCTGGTGGAACGCTTTTATCCGATTCAGGTATGGTGAAAACGCATAAGAAAGCAGATGCCAGACAGGTTCAGATTTCCATGTATGAAAATGTCATGAAAGAAATAAAAAAACCGATTGTCTTCAATATCTGTATGTTAGGAGCGGTAATAGCGTTAACTGATGTTTTAAAGCTTGAATCCATTATTAAAGTTCTTGAAACACGAATTCCCAAAGAATTTATCAACATGAACAAGCAGGCGCTTGAGCTTGGTTTTTCCCTGGGAAAACCGAATCGCTTGTAACCTTTTGGCCAATTATTTGTGTATAATTTGGGGTTCAGCATCTCACGCAAATTGTGGAGAGATGAATCATTCAATCCACAATTCAACTAATGTATTTGAACGTCCATCGGTAGTCATCTGGCCAATCCCAATATGGAAAAAATATGGAAACAAACCAGTATAAAATATTAGTTGTTGATGATGATCCACTTAACTTAGAGATCCTGGAAGAGATTCTATCTGAAAAATATACAATCAGAGTGGCGGAAACGGGTGAGGATGCGATTCAGATTTTGTCTGAATTCAATCCGGATTTGATGCTTCTGGATATTATGATGCCTGGCATTGACGGCTATGAAGTTTGTCGTCGTGTACGTGCAGATAAACGTTTTTATCTGTTAAAAATTATTCTGGTTTCTGGAAAATCAATGCTTGAGGAAAGATTGCATGGATATGAAGCGGGTGCGGATGATTATATTGTCAAGCCATTTGTTGATGAAGAACTTGAAGCAAAAATACAGGTGTTTCTCCGGTTGAAAAGATCAGAGGAAGTGGATCAAATAAAAAGTGATTTGCTGCGTGTTTTTTCACATGAAACCCGAACACCATTAAATGGGATTTTGCTTTCAACTGAGCTTTTACACTCGGATGATTCCATTGGAGATGAGGCCAAAGCTTATATACAGGTCATTGAAGATAGTGGCCGCCGTTTGCTTGAATTTGTAAAAAAGACAACTTTGCTTTGTGATATAAAAAGTGGGCTAAAACTGGATAAAAACAGCAATTCATTAAATTCATTTTTAGGTGTTGCGATTAAAGCCGTTCAGAAAGATGCTAAAGTCAAAAATGTAACAATTGTATACAATGATGCTGATGACGATATGATTTTTGTGGCTGATTGGCGGATGCTTGTAAAAGTTTTTAACTATTTAATTGAAAATGCGGTTAAATTTTCACCAGCTGATGGCATTATCACCATTGAAAGAATAACATTAGAAACCGCCTGTGAGATAAGGATTACCGACCAGGGTAAAGGTATAAATCCTGAATGGATGGATAAAATTTTTCATGAGTTTGCCGTGCGTGATGTCATGCATCATCAAAAAGGACTGGGGTTGAGCCTGGCCATTTCAAAGTACATTATTGAAATGCATGAAGGAACCATTCATGCTGAATGCGCGCCAGATAAAACAAGCTTTGTCATTCGATTGCCTGTAACCAATAACACTGACCCCGCATAAATATTTTTTGCTTTATCAATTGACAAGATAATGTTGTTATAATAAATAATGAACAAATTCCGATTAATATTTTTGATAATTGAGAGGTGGAAAAGATTTGATCAATAAATGTTGTGAATGAGTTAATAATTCAGCAACATAACTATAATCAAGTTGATGGAGGATTTAATGAGAAAAAATTTCCAAAAAATTATATGTATTGTCATAAGCTGCTTGATCATACCCGGCATTATTATGGCGGATTCAACCCTTGATCACATTCGAAATTTGCTGGAAAAACGTCAGCTCAAAGAGGCCCTGAAACAGGTTGATACGTATCTGGGCGCCAATGAAAAACAGCCTGAGGCACTTTTTTTGCGTGGGTTGATCCTGTTTGAATCCGGACGAATTGATGAATCCATTGATGTTTTTAAATTGCTGACCCAGGAATATCCTCTCAAACCTGAGCTTTATAATAATTTAGCCGTATCATATGCAGTCAAGGGAGATTATTATCATGCAAGAGATGCCCTGAAAAAAGCCATTGAAATTTATCCCGGTTATACAAAAGCGCATGAAAACCTCGGTGATATCTATATGAATATTGCACGTCAGTCCTATGAAAAAGCCTTGCAACTTGATCCTGATAAAAAATCAATTCATAAAAAATTAAACCATATCAACAATTTACCCATTATGCAGGGCAACCCAAAAAAAATAGCCGCAAGTGAGCAAAAAGTATATCGACAAAAAGCACCACTGCTCACACAATCTCGTCATTCAATTCAACAGCCAACTCAAATTCGGAATCCACCTGCCTCTGCGCCACAAAAAATTCAGGCAAAAAATATTGCCCGTGCTGAAGCACAAAAAATGGTTCAAAACGTTATTCAGCAAGAGGTTCAAAAAATATCTAAAGGGGATCAAAAAAAACAAAAAAACATTTCAACGCATATGGATGCCGCAAAAACAGAACCTGGCCCCTGTCCGACCTGGAATAATCATCCAGAACTCAAATCAATTGAGGAAAAAGCCATTGTCAATTCATTGAAAACCTGGGCATCAGTCTGGTCGCGTCGGGATATCAAGGGCTATCTTTCCATGTATGCACCGGATTTTCAGCTACCATCAAATATGAGCCGAAAAAGATGGGAACGATCAAGAAAAAGACGCTTAAACAAAGACTATATCAATGTAACAATAGCCAACCCTCAGATTACATTTGTGACGTGTACGCTTGCTCGCGTTACATTCGATCAGTTTTACTCATCAAATAATTACGAAGATCAGACAAAAAAATTGATTTTGTTTAAAAAAGATGCGCAGGAATGGCGCATTATCAAAGAAAGCTCAGTAACGCGCTAACATGTTAAATAATACGATTCCCAAAAATGTTCAAACAGTACATTTGATCGCCATCTGTGGCACTGGTATGGGAGCACTCGCCTGTATGCTGAAAGATTTGGGCCTTAATGTGAAAGGTTCAGATCAAAATGTTTATCCGCCTATGAGTACATTTCTTGCTGAAAAAGGAATTGAAGTCTTACAGGGGTATTTACCGGAACATATTGCGCCGCAACCGGATCTGGTAATTGTCGGAAACACAGTATCCAAAGACAATCCACAGGTTATCGCAATGTGTGAAAAAGGTCTGCCTTGTTGCTCAATGCCTCAGGCCATTCAACACTTTTTTGGTCACCACAAAATTTTGCTTGTTACCGGTACACATGGAAAAACGACGACCTCTTCTTTACTGTCATGGATTTTACAATCAGCCCGCAAAGATCCCTCATTTTTCATTGGGGGTATTGTTCAAAATTTTTCAAGCAATTATCGTATTGGAAATGGGCCATACATGGTGGTTGAAGGTGATGAATATGATACGGCTTTCTTTGATAAATCCCCGAAATTTCTTCATTATAAACCTTCACATACCATATTAACCAGCATTGAATTTGATCATGCAGATATATATCGGGACCTGTCCCATGTAAAAGAATCTTTTTGTCGCCTGATTAAGGGATTATCAAAGGATAGTTTGCTGATGGCATACAATCCCAATATCAATGTGCAGGAGTTGATCAAAGTGACCCCATGTCGCTGTGAAACCTATGGCAATATTGATTCATCCTGGAATATTCAATCTGTTCAATACGCACCGCCCTGGACCCAATTTGATGTATACTCCAACAAGCAATTCTTTCATCATTTTCAAACACCCATGATGGGTGACCATAATCTGGCAAATATACTTGCTGTCATTGCGGTCGCATCAGATTTAGGAATCGATAAATTCGATATGGCAACAGCCATTGAATCATTTCAGGGGATTAAAAGACGACAGGAAATCAGAGGAATAAAAAAGGGTATTACTGTAATGGATGACTTTGCCCATCATCCAACCGCAGTTCTTGAAACCCTGAAAGCTGTCAAACCCTTTTATACCAATGGCCGCATCATTGCTGTATTTGAACCCCGAACAAACTCCAGCCGCAGACGTGTTTTTCAAAATGTTTACCCTGATGCCTTTTATCCGGCTGATATTGTATGTATCAGACAGGCACCGCTTCTGGAAAAAATTCCTGAACATGAACGATTTTCATCACAGGAACTGGTTGACATGCTAAAACAAAAAGGACAGGATGCCCATTTTTTTGAAACAACCGGCCAGATTGTTGATTTTGTTACCAATACAGCTCAGGCAAATGATCTGATAATCGTTATGTCAAATGGTGGGTTTGATAATATTCATGTTCGATTATTGGAACAATTGTAAAACATCTTTTTTCAATAAATTAATGAAAAAATTAATCATTATATTTTTATTCATCAGCTCAGAACTGGTGTTTGCCCATCCGCATGTATTTATTGATTGTGATATCACAATTGTATTTGATCAGAACGGCCTTGCCGGATTCCACAATCATTGGGTACTGGACCGGATGTTTTCTGGCAACATGCTCAGTTCATTTGCGCCTGGATATAACCCTGATCAATTGACTTTAACATCGGATGATATCAAGAGCATTAAGAAAGGCGCCTTTGATTCATTAGTCAAACACAATTATTTTCAACATATCCACGTTAAAAATAAAGATATAACAGATTTCGTTGCACAAGATTTCAATGCAAAGGCAACAACAAAAGGACTGGTATATGACTTTTTTATTCCTTGTTATCTGAAAGCTGATCAGGATATTTCATCTGTGAAAATGAGTGTTTATGATGACTCCTTTTATACCTGTATTCGAATAACGTCGTTTTTAATTTCTGAAGCTGATGGTTTAAACATCACTCACACAATTGGACCGATGAAAATCTTTTCATATTACATGGGACAGATTACACCCAAAGGGGTGACCCTTCAGTTTAATCAAACCATATCAACTCGCAAAACCTTATCAACTTCCCAAAAATCAATTATTTTGAACGTGCCAAAAAAGGCACCTGAAAGCGATCAGTCGCAAACACCTGGTTTGTGGCAAACAATTGTCATGCAGGTTAATCAATGGCAGGCCTTTATCAAAGATATTATGACCGAGTTTGGGAATGATATTCAAAAAAAATATTGGGGGAAGTCTCTATTTTTGTTTCTTTTGTTTTCTTTCTTATATGGAATTGTTCATGCTTTGGGACCAGGACATGGTAAATCAATTGTCTTATCATATTTTGTTGCAAGACCTGGTAATTATAGCCTGGGTATTTTGATGGCATTTGCGCTATCGATGACACATGCCATATCCGGCGCAGTGTTTGTGCTGATGATGAAGATGTTTCTTCAATCACCTGTGTTGTTTTCTTCGGCGCTACCAGTTGAACGTGTCAGCTATGCATTATTAATTGTTATAGGCGGTTTTCTTTTTCTTCATGCCATAATGGACATGAGAAAAAATGATGATGAACCTGAGTTGCCAAATCATAATATAAAACAATTATTGTTTGTTGCTTTTACAACAGGCATGATTCCATGCCCGGGAGCAGCAATTATACTGATTTTTACAATATCAATAAATATCATTGAAGTTGGATTGATTGCATTGCTGATCATGGGGATTGGTATGGGGTTAACCACCAGCTTGTTTGCCGCTATTTCAATTTTTTCAAGAAATTCCATTATGACAATGAGCAGGTCTTCCCAAAAAATGTATCAGATTATACAAAGCGTGCTGACTTTTATGGGGGCTATTGTTATTATATTGTTTGGGATAATTTTGCTTATTGCCTGATTTTGAAATGGGTGAACCTATTTTTCAAGATTTCTATAGCATTCTCTGAAAATAATTTCCCCATTATTGATATTTTCCGAGCATTCCTATGTTATTTTTCGAGTATTCCTATGTAAGGAAAGCCCACCAAATAAAAAATCCCTTTGATATATAGGAACAATAATTGCAATAAATTCCATCATTAACTCTGAAGAATTGGAGGAACAATGATTGGAATCAAAAAACTATTCATAATAATAATATTCCTAAGTTTCGCATCTTCCCAGGTATCTGCAAAAGCGAAATATCGACTAAAATTTGCGACAATGGCCCCAAAAGCCATTGGTTGGTCCATGCAGATTCGTAATGTCTTTATGCCTGCTTTTGAAAAAGCAACTGAAGGCAGTATCTCAATCAAATGGTATTGGGGAGGGCTTCAAGGTGATGATATTGATTACATTCGATTAATGTCTGAAGGCAAGTTGGATGGTGCGGCTTTGGCAGGACATGGGGTCACATTAATCTGTCCTGAAATGACTGCATTGGGCTTGCCATTTTTATTTCAGAATTTTGATGAAGTGGATTATGTTCGAAATCATATGGTAACCAGGTTCAACCAATTGGCTGAAAAACATGGGTATAAGCTTTTATTTTGGGGAGATCAGGATATTGATCAAATTTACACAATTCAGCGGCCCATCCAGACAATAGATGATTTTAAAGGCATTAAAATTGCCGGATGGTACGATACTCCGATTGATCTACTTCTCATTAAAAAACTAAACACAACCTTTATGCCTGTCAGAACATTGGATTTCAATAGTGTGCTTCGCCAAAGAAAAGCTGATGCCTATATTGGTCCTGCATTATGGGTGGTGGGATGTCAACTGTATACATTATTTCAATATGTTACCCATATCAACATGCGTTATTCTCCGGCAGCATTGGTTCTCAGCAAAAAGGCCTGGAATAAAATTCCCACAAAATATCATTCACCCATACTTAAAATGCTAAAAAATAAAGGGATAGAATTTTGTGAAAAAGCTCGAATTGATACAGATAGAGCGTTAGAAGCAATGAAAAAATATGGTATGAAAATTGTTGAAATGTCACCTGATGAAAAAACAAAATTGAAAAAAATATGTCAGCCTGTGTGGACAGAAACAACCCATAAAGCTTTTCCTGAATCAATATTGAAAGAAATTCAGGGACATCTTCATGATTATCGGAATCATCAATAAGATGGCATCGCCCTTGTTTCTTCAATATAGTTTTTAATTCCCGCAACAACAGCATTACACAAATGATTTTGAAAGGCCGGGTTCGTCAATCGACGACAATCACGCTGATTACTAATAAAACCGGTCTCAATCAGGATTGCCGGCATTTCCGCTCCCATGAGGACATAAAATGGCGCCTGCTTGACACCATTGTCTTTTATAAAGCGATAGTACTTTTTTAAATGCTGGTATATCGCATTTTGAACATGACCTGCGAGACGACTGGATTCATTGATCTTAGCATTTTGCATTAAGTCGTGAAGGATGGTATCCAGATCATTCATTTTTCGTCCGGACACTTCATTTTCCAAAGCGGCCACGCGGATGGCATCATCATCTGATGTCAGATTTAAATAATAGGTTTCAAACCCATAAACGCTGTGATTGGGATGAGCATTGGTATGGATGGAAATAAACAAATCTGCATGATTGGCATTGGCAATTTTTGCACGTTCTTCCAATGGTAAAAATTGATCCTCATTCCGAGTTAGCAAAATCTCACATTGAATATGTTGACGAATCTTTTGTGCCAGACGTTTTGCAATAGACAAAACAACATCCTTCTCATATACCCCCTTAAAATAGCCAACAGCCCCGCCATCTTTCCCCCCATGTCCAGCATCAATTGCAATACGTCGGATCCCCAAAGCCAATTGTCGAGCAATCGCTGCATTTCTTAATGAACTGGCATCCAGACTTTTGTTTGGCCGATGCTTTTTGCTGGTTTTTCGTCTGGTTTGCGCCCATATATCAATAATTACGCGTTGTGGATTTTTTAACGAGTATATCTTGTAATGATGATAGTTTTTTAACGACAAAGCAACCCGCATTTGATTGTTCTCATGCGGCATTATTCGTAAATCGTTGACCAAATTATCTCTGATTGTTAAATATTTGGAAACATTTTGAGCAAGTTGCGCATATTCAAAATCAACAAACAAACATTCTGGAATCCGATTTTCTTTTTTTCGTAAATATTGTGCGTATTCTACACGCTTATTGGTACGTACTGTGATTCGGGTATGAGCAGGCTTGCTGTCCCATGAGATATCTTGAATGGTAATTTTTGATGGATCACTTTTTATATCAGTCGATTCAGGCTGGTTTTGATTTTGCTGGGCCTTTTTCTCTGGTTTATCAACAGGATTTGTTTGTTCTATTGGTTTGGGTTGTTCTGGCTTTTCTTTAGGAACGATTGGTTTGCTTTTATGTTGTTTTCTGGATTGTTTTACAGATTCATGCAACTTCCTTTTTAATTCTTGTATTTCATCAATTAATTGTCTTGTTTTTTTGATATAATCGCTTTCTGGAAAACGATTGATAATGCGTTGAAAATAATCTTCAGCCTCATTTAAATATCTGAGATGTTTAAAACGATGATAACAGCCCATATTTAACCGGCCGGCACGAAACAAAGCCGCAGCCGCCCATCGCCCATTTGGATCAAATTTATAAGCATCAATAAACTTTGCAATACAGGCATACCATGATTCCTCATGATTGGAGTTTGCTCGGATCAATTTTTTATAACAACTTTCCGCTCGAAAATAACGATCCCTGGCACCAGAATCCTTTTCTCTATCCAGGGGGGCTATCATTTGCTGTATTGGCTGATCTTGTTTCTGTTGCATTTGTTTTTTTGGGATCTGTTGTATTTGTTTTTTTGGGATCTGTTTCCCTGTTTTAATTGGTTTTGCCTGTTTTGTTTCTGAAGTAAGCTCTGGTGGGTTTTGTAAATAATACTGCGCCAACTGTTCAGCAGACTTTCCGCAATATACACTCTCCGGGAATTTTTCCAGAATGTTTATTAAGATTTTTTCCGCTTGGTTTGCATATACATGATTTTGCGTGTGATGAGCAAGCTTTCGATATAAAACAGATGTTTGAAATAATCCTGCGGCTGCCCATCGGCCATCAGGGTCGCATTGATAAACCTCATAAAAGCGCTTGATACATCCAAGCCATTGGGCATCAGAAGCATTCTTTGGCAATGTTCTGACACAATGTTCTGCCTTGAAGAATTTTCCACGGGCTTCCTTTTCTTTGGCAACATTGGTGATCGCTTTTTTTTGTGGGCGTAAGCATTCGGTGTTAAAATCGGCAAAAATTGGATTATTGGCATGCAACTCTCGTAAAGCCTTGAAAGTTCGCTCTCGATACTTGCTGACAGGAAATCGCTTTAATAATTTTTGAAAATATTGCTCCGCTTTTTCATAATCAGACTTATTGTTGGAATGACGATAAAGTTTATCATACAAATGTCCTGTTAAATAAAGACCAGCAGTAGCCCAGGAACCATTAGGGTCCAATTTGTATATATCCTCGGATGCATGAATACATCGTAACCACTCTTTCCGATACTGCTGTTTGTCCGGATTTTTTCGTAATCCTTTGTAACAGGAAGCCGTCTGGTAGTATTTTTGTTGTGCAGGTGACTCGGTTTCACCTGACACTGTCGATGATATAATCAGGCAAATAAGGGGCAGAATCAAAAGATTCATATATAATTGTTTTTTTATCATAATTATTCATTATTGTGCCGCATTTTTTTGTAATCTGGCCAAAAAAGTCAGTGCATCCAATGGTGTTGTATTGGAAATATCTATTGACATTAATTTGCGCACAATATCTTTTTCGTGCGTATTAAAGAGGCTTAATTGGGCACGATTTTTAGATTTTAAAATTTTTTTGGGTGTCTGTGTTTTGGTTTCAGGTAGTTTATCTTCGATATCAGATTTTGGCATTTGTGTGGCTTTATGACTGGCCTCAATTTTTGCCAGAATTTCTTTTGCGCGATCAATGACAAGATCCGGTATACCAGCGAGCCTCGCAACCTGAATGCCATAACTTTGATTGACCCCCCCCTCCTTAAGCTGTCGGAGAAAAATAATCTGATCTCCATCCTGCTTAACAGCAATGTTGAAATTTTTAATTCTGGGCTTAACCATTTCAAGTTCTATCAATTCATGATAATGCGTTGCAAAAAGTGTTTTCACCCCTTTTTGTTGCCAGTCATGAAGGTATTCAGCTACAGCCCATGCAATACTTACACCATCATATGTTGATGTCCCCCGACCAATCTCATCCATGACAATCAAACTGCGTGACGTTGCATTGTTCAAAATATTGGCAGTTTCCTCCATTTCAACCATGAATGTACTTTGGCCCTGGGATAAATTATCAGATGCCCCAACCCTTGTAAAAATTCGATCAAACACAGGCATGGAAACTGATTCAGCTGGAACAAATGCTCCAATTTGAGCCATAATCACAATCAGTGCGGTTTGCCTTAATACAGTGGATTTGCCAGACATATTGGGGCCGGTAATCATGTAAATTTGTTTATCAACGTCATTCATGACAATTGAATTGGGTACAAAACGTTCGGCTGTAATCATTTTTTCAATTACCGGATGTCTCCCTGCCTGAATCTCCAAATCCATTTTATCCCAGATGGTGGGCCGTACATATGCGTTTGATGACGCAATTTCAGCAAAGCTCATCAGACAATCTACCATAGCAGAAAAATCAGCTGCGACTTGAATGAATTTGTTATTCTTTACAATTTCATCCCGAATTTCACAAAAAATTTCATATTCTAAGGATGCGCGTTTTTCTTCTGCGCCCAGTACTTTGGCTTCAAATTCTTTCAATTCTTCGGTAATAAAACGTTCGGCATTCACCAGGGTTTGTTTGCGAACATAATTTGCCGGAACGTTTTTCGCCTGTGCCTTTGAAATTTCAATAAAATAACCGAAAACTTTATTAAATTTTACTTTCAAATTTTGAATACCGGTTGCCAATCGTTCGTTGGCCTCAAGCTCTGCCATGTATTTTTTACCATCACGACTGATCAGAATCAACTCGTCCAAAGTATCGCTATACCCTGTCTGAATAATACCACCATCACGAATTGTTGGGGGCGCATCTTCACGAATGGCACGATCAATCAGTCTTGCCATTTCAAGCAATGGAGCCAGGTCAGGACGATTTTTAAAAATGTCTGTCTCCAGTTCATCCAGTAATGTCCAAATTTGAGGCAAATGGAAAATAGATTGTTTCAAGGATGTCAAATCCTGAGCCATACATTGATTGAATGCAATTTTTCCTGAAAGTCGTTCAAGGTCATAGACATTCTTTAATAATTTGACAATTTGTTTGTAAATGTCAATCCGATTCAATGCAACATCCACAGCATTCAAGCGAAAATTTATCATCCTGGCATCCAGCAATGGATATTGAATCCATTTGGCCAACAGCCGGCTTCCCATAGCTGTCTGAGTATGGTCCAAAATGCCCAGCAAGCTTCCCTTTTTGACATTCGTTCGGCTGTTCTTTGTCAGTTCCAAATTTCTGGCGCTGGTTTCATCGATACAAAGATACTGGTTCAGTTCATAGGGTTCAATGCGTGTAATATGTGGAATGGCGCGTTTCTGTGTTTCTTTGACATAAGTTAATAATGCTCCGGCTGCGCCGATTGCCGGTTGATAATGTGCGCAGCCAAATCCTTCCAATGAACGGGTTTGAAACTGATCGATTAAAATTTCATGTCCCCTGGCCGGAACAAAATTGCTTTGAGGCGGATAGGTAATTAATTTATCCGCAATAACCGAAAGAATTTGATTATAGTAATTGATTGAATCTGTATTGTCAGGTAATAAAATTTCACTGGGGTCAATTCGCTGGATTTCTTCTATTGCAGATGCAATTTGACTGGTTTCAGTCACACGAAACGTGCCAGTGGAAATATCCAAGGCCGCCAGACCATAAGTTTGTTGATAACTGGTCATTGACAAAATATAATTATGATGACCGGCATCCAGAAATTGATTATCCAGAATCATTCCTGGCGTAATAACCTGTGTCACCTCACGTTTGACCAGACCTTTCGCTTGAGAGGCCTCTTCAACCTGATCACAAATTGCGACTTTGTATCCTTTTTCAATCAATTTTGACGTATGATTATTGATTGATCGAAAAGGTACACCACACATGGGAATTGGGTTGGATTCTTTTTTATTTCTTGATGTTAACGCAATATCTAAAATGCGGGATGCCACTTTTGCATCATCAAAAAACATTTCAAAAAAATCGCCCATACGAAAAAACAGAATGGCATCAGGATATTCTGCTTTTATCGCCAGGTACTGGTCCAGCATTGGAGTATTTTTTGGGGAAGCCATAGATGTGTCAGCAATTATTTATTTGTTTATGCATGATTAAATTGCAACCGAGGGAGCAGCTTCTGTAACATCAATAGTAGGTTCATTTTTTTCAGATTCCAGACTTTTTCTAAGACTTTCAATCTGACCTTCTCGGTCCTTTATAATACGCCGGGCTCGAAAATGTTTTACCACTGTAAAATATGAGGCAAACAGAAATCCACATATGAAGCACCCCAAAAAATAGGCATACATGGGTTGTGCGGGTATATCATATTGGGTAAAAAATAAGTTGATATCCAGGCCATTGGTCTGATCAATCAGAAACTCTTTATTTTGCATTACCACAATCACGAGAAAAAGAATGATGATCATTACAATCCCAAACTTTATATTTTTTAGCATAATAGTTCCTCCTCAATATAAATCCTCTGGCTTCTGCTTAACCAGAGTCCGTTGCCCAGAATTATGAAGACATACGATATATCGGATAAATAAATTGCTTGTTAGAATTTACAATCTTTTTATATTACGCATCTTTTAAATAAAGTTCAAGGTTTTTTTGTGTAAAATAATAAAATATCGGAAAACAAGAGAATTAATCAAACAAATGGTATGAATCCTGTTTTTCTTGGTAAAAAACCCTTGACTGCATAAACGTTATTCTTTTAAACTGAGATAATAAAGGAGATTTGTATGGCATGGTAAAGCTTATGCATGTTTTGGGCCTTGTTTCTTGCTCTTAATCTAAAAGTATTTAGGGCAAGAGTACGATTGAGAGAAAAAGAAAGAGCAAGTATTCCATGTGGACGAAACGTTGGTCAAGACATTTAGTTAATAAAAACTATTAAGAATGAGCCGTGCGATGGTAATGATAAACAAATGCCAACCATAAGGAATGAATGGCTGGCATTTTTAGTGCAAAAATTATCGTTTTTTCTGTTTTTGCTGCCCCACACGTACCTTACCTTTGGATTTTTCTTCGACTTTCACGTTGAAAGAACAGCCTACTTTTGTTTTATCATTTGACCAGCGCATGACTGCCGCCGGGTTGGGATAAACTGTGCATTTGCCATCAGAAATTTTGGCGCACCCATTACAGGCTTCGACAAGATTGCTCATAAATATACTCCTTTAGTTTATTTGACAATGGTCGGCAATGCGCCGCCAATATCTTCAATATTTATTTTGCCCTTCAAATAATCAAAAATTTGGGATATGTCAAGAAATTCATTTTTGTAACCCAAATTGAAGGAATGCAATCTTTATAAAAGGAAAAACAAAATGGATCCTTATCAAGAAATTGATATCATTCACATGAAAAAATCAGGCATAATCAATAAGGTGCTTGCTGTAACAACAGAAGCACCTTTAACGATATGTATCAACAATGACATGTTTGATCAAATCATGAGAACACCTGGTGATGAAAAAGCACAGGTTGCCGGGTTGTTGTTCTGCAATCATATTATTTCCAATTCAGAGGATATAGAAAATTTTGCCATAACCCATTCAAGAAATGGCGATATTGTAAACGTTCAAATACGCAATAAACAAATGGAGTGCGCTTCTGATAAAAAAATCAATCAACCATTGCAATGGAAAAAAATATCATTAACTGATATCTTGGATTGTTTCAATGCACTATCGCGCTTTCAGCCCATTCGGAACATCACAAGATCAACCCATGCAGCCATTTTATTTGACAGTCTTTGCAATCCCATTACCGCTAAGGAAGATGTTGGTCGTCACAATGCTATAGACAAAGTAATCGGACAGGCATTAATTGATCATACTTTAAATCGTGCATATGTCCTGGTATTATCTTCAAGGGTCAGTCATGAATTGATTTCAAAAGTGGTTTATACGCCAGTAAATTGCATTTTGAGTGTTTCTCGCCCTACCTCCTTGGCTGTTGATATTGCACGTCAAGATGATATTTCTTTGGCTTGTTTGAGCAAAGATGATGGGGTGCTGGTTTTTTCGGGTGACCGACGATTCCTAATGCAATGAGTGTAACCAAAATTGCCGGTGAATAAAATACGCTTCTCATAAAGTCGGATATTGTTTTTCTTAGCCCTGAAAGGGCAGCAACATACCAGCCCAGGGCAGCGCCCTGGGTAAAAATCAAGCAA